>ERZ773260.188-NODE-188-length-89879-cov-9.154714_pt1 | contig 89879 bp, 82 predicted proteins | sample MGYA00511387_ERZ773260 | MGnify/ENA primary metagenome ERZ773260 (study PRJEB29015, sample SAMEA2737745) | human gut metagenome | biome: human gut; feature: human-associated habitat; material: faeces | place: China | collected 2012 ...
AGCGAAACGCGGCAGATTTACAGTCTGCTCCCTTTAACCACTCGGGAACCCATCCATAGGCAACATAGATATTATATTATAGTGAGATACTTTTGTCAAGCAAAAACTAAAAAATTATTTAAGCTTCTGACGCAGCGCCTCAAACATAACTATACCGGCAGCCATAGCCACGTTCAGCGATTCCGCACGTCCTTGCATAGGGATAAAGACGCGCTTGTCTGCTGCCGCCAGCAAAGCAGGACTCACGCCGTTGGCCTCATTGCCCATAACGAAAGCCAGACGTCCCTGCAAATCAGCCTTGTACAAATTATCCGCACCGTCCAGGCAGGTAACCAGCAGCTCATAGCCGGCCTTACGTGCTGCCTGCACCAACAGCTCCTCGCTCAAACCGCTCAGCACCGGCAGGTGGAACAGCGAGCCCATGGAAGCACGCACGGTTTTCGGCGCATAAATATCAGCGCAGCCCTGCAAGAGCAGCAGGCCGCCTACGCCGGCAGCATCCGCAGTTCGCAGCATGGTACCGATATTTCCCGGGTCCGTAACCCTGTCCAGAACAAGCAGCATTTTGCCGGATGCCAGAAACTCATCCAGACGCTTGCTGCGCATTTCACACACAGCAATAATTCCCTGCGGCGTTTCGGTATCGGCAATTTTTTTCAGCACCTTGTCGCTCACACAGACTAGCTTAATCTGCTTGGCCGCAGCCTCTTCTAGCACAGCACGGGTGCGGTCATCCTCAATCGCAGTATAAAAAATGCTCTGCACAGCGCCGTAACGCACTGCTTCTTCCACAGTACGCAGGCCCTCCGCCAAGAACAGGCCCTGCTGCTGACGATATTTCTTCTGCTTCAGCTCCGCTGCAGCCTTCACCATTGGGTTTTGCAATCCGGTAAGTTCCATCTTGTTTCTCCTCTATACGTAGTCACATTACTTTTCTACTATTATACTAATATATTTAAGCCAACGTCAATCAGCCATTTATTATAATGAAAAAAGCTGTAAAAAGAACGACGCTGGTAATGATTGTCAATGAATTGAACAGGCTGGCCAGCTGTACATTTGCTCCCAGCTTCTCTACAAAAATCGGGCCGATAATCGTGCAGGGTGCCATAAACGCCAGCGCAATCACATAATTTATCTCCTGCTTGAAAGGCGCCAGATAAATAAAAGCAGCGGCGCATAAAAGCGATATTGCATAACGCACACTGAACAGCTCCTTGACATAGCCCATCGCCTTCTTATCCAGCTTAATTTCAAACATCATACCAATCATCAGCATACTCAAAAACGGGTTGCCTGTGCCTACAATCTCCGTAAACGTATACACGCTCTTAGGGAAGTGGAAGCCTGCCAGCGACAGCAGCAGCATACTGATATAAACAACAAACGGCACCGAATGCAGCAGCTTGTCCGTAATATTCTTCATGCTGAATTTGTCCTTGCGTCCGTCCGCATAACCGATGCAGGAGGCCGTCAGCGCATAGGTCATACCTGTACACATAATCGAATTACCCACGTCGAACATACACAGACCGACTACAGCAAAGGGCGTTAAAAAGGCCTGAGCAAACGGCAGCGTAAAGCAGCCTACATTATAACCCGCAAGGCTGAAGATATAGAAAATCTTGGTAGCCGGCGTATCACCGCGTGTCAGCATCAGAGATACAAAAAGCATCATCAGATTGCCGAATAAGCCTAAAAAGACGGCAGCGATTAGCGAAAAATCCATCTCAAAATGTGCAAAGCTGTTGATTACGGCACAGGGCAGCGTAATATTCAAAACAATTTTGCTTACGACCTGATAGTCGGTCGGTGAAAAAAAGCCGCGGCGTTTGCAGATATAGCCTATAAGTATGATGAGCACAAAGGCCAGGGCTTTACTTAAAACTACTAACATAAAACTAAACCCCTCACAAATTACAAAAAAACCTGCTCCCGTGCACACACAGGAGCAGGCTCAGACCAGCGCCTACGCACCAGTCAGTATTTACTTTTCTCTTACAGAGCAGCTTTAGCAGCTTCTACCAGCTTAGCGAAAGCAGCAGAGTCATAGATAGCCATGTCAGCCATAACTTTGCGGTTCATTTCGATGCCAGCTTTAGTCAGGCCGCAGATGAAACGGCTGTAGCTCAGGCCGTTAGCACGGGTAGCAGCGTTGATACGAGCGATCCACAGACGACGGAACTCGCGTTTTTTAGCGCGACGGTCACGACGAGCATAGGACAGAGCTTTCATTACCAGCTCGTTAGCTTTTTTGAATTGTTTGCTGCGGGAACCATAGTAACCTTTAGCCAGTTTCAGAATGTGTTTATGACGACGATGAGCGGTTACGCCCACTTTAACTCTTGCCATTGTTAGTATCCTCCTTTAAATCTCTTAATTATGCGTACGGGAGCATTTTTGCTACATGCTCTTTGTCAGTCTTGTGCACCAGAGCTGCTTTACGCAGGTTTCTCTTACGTGCAGGAGATTTATGTTCGAGAATGTGGCTCTTGAAGTTTTTAAAATGTTTGAATTCACCAGAAGCGGTTTTTTTGAAGCGCTTTGCAGCAGCTCTACGGGTTTTCATTTTCGGCATTGTGATTTCCTCCTCTATTATTTAGCAGGTTTTGGCGCAACAATCATAATCATGTTTTTGCCTTCTAATTTTGGAACTCTTTCTACGACGGCAATTTCTTTCAACTGCTGTGCCATACGATTCAGCAGCACCTCGCCAAGCTCAGGATGAGACAGTTCGCGGCCACGGAACATGATGGTAACTTTTACCTTATCGCCATCTTCCAGGAAACGTACTGCATTCTTATACTTAACATTGAAGTCGTGGTCCTCGATACCGGGACGCAACTTAACTTCTTTAATGTCGAAGGTCTTTTGTTTCTTACGAGCTTCTTTTTCGCGTTTTTGCTGCTCGTAACGATACTTGCCATAATCCATAATCCGGCACACAGGCGGTTTTGCTGTCGGAGCAATTTCGACTAAGTCCAGATGATTTTCTAATGCAAGCTTCAGAGCGTCACGGCTGGACATAATGCCGAGCTGTTCGCCCCCATTGGCAATAACACGCACTTCACGCGCACGAATTTCTTCGTTAATACGCAAGCTTTCCTTACTTATAACAATTCACCTCCATGAACATCAGATAAGCAATTACTGCTTATAAAATCTGTAACATATCAGATATAAGCAAAATAAAAAAGCGGGCAGAACAAATTCCACCCGCATGAATATCATATCCAACCCTGTCGAGCGTTTGCCGCAAGGTGAGAAGCGAGTGGCTTCTGCTTTGTTACTAGAATATGATAACACATAGCCCGATAAGTGTCAAGCTATTTACAGTTTTTATTTAAAAAGATTTTTGATTTTATTGAAGAAGCTCTTTTCCTCGGGGCTGATATTATCCTTGCTGATTTCACCGAAGCTGCGCAGTGCTTCCTTCTGCTTTTCGTTCAGCTTAGTCGGCACAACTACCTTAATGCGAACCAGCTGATCACCGCGCTGACCGCCGCGCAGGCTGGGAATACCCTTCCCCTTCAGGCGCAGCACCTTACCGGGCTGAGTGCCTTCGGGAACCTTAACGGTTACCTGACCATCCAGCGTAGGAACCTTGATCTCAGCGCCCAGGGTTGCCTGTACGATATTGACAGGTACCTCGCACAGAACAGTAGTGCCATCACGTTCAAAGAACTTGTGTGGCTTCACGTACAGATATACGTAAAGATCACCGCTCTGACCGCCCTTAGCACCGGCCTCACCCTCGCCGCTTACGCGCAGACGGGAGCCGTTATCTACACCTGCAGGGATTTTTACCTTCAGGCGTTTATTCTTCTTCACAGTACCCTTGCCGCGGCATTCCTTACAAGGGTTGGAAATAATCTTGCCTTCGCCGTGGCACTTGGAGCACGGACGCTCATTTACCATCTGACCGAACATGGTGTTCTGGGTGAAGCGTACATAGCCGGAGCCGTGACATTCAGGACAGGTTTCAACCTTGGAGCCGGGTTCTGCACCATCACCGTGGCAATGGTCGCAGGTTTCGTCGCGATACAGATTGATTTCCTTTTCTACGCCGAATGCTGCCTCTTCAAAGGTAATTTCCATATCAAAGCGCAAATCCGCACCGCGCTGCGGGCCCGCTTCGCGGCCGCCGCGACCGCGTCCCTGGCCGCCGAAGAACATATCGAAAATATCATCCATGCCTCCGCCGCCAAAGCCACCGAAGCCTCCGCCGAACGGATTACCGCCGGCGCCGCCGGCAGTCTGCGCCTGTTCGAAGGCATCAGGGCCAAGCTGGTCATACTGCTGGCGCTTCTGCTCATCGGAAAGGACGCTGTAAGCCTCATTGGCTTCCTTGAATTTGTTCATGGCTTCTTCGTTGCCCTTATTACGGTCAGGATGATATTTCAGGGCCAGTTTACGGAATGCTTTTTTTATTTCGTCCTGGGAAGCTGTTTTGCTTACTCCCAGTACCTCATAATAATCTCTCTTAGCCAAAACAGGCGCCTCCTAAAACTTTTCTAACGAATATTATTTAAGCATATAATGCCCAGATGCATGATGGCGGTTGCCACAGCAGCTGGGCACTAATATTATATTACTTTTTTACGTCTGCATCAATAACACAGATGGTTCTTTTCACCCAACCCGAAGGCTGGTGAGAAGGTATCAGATGCTAGGCGAAACGACGACGGCGTACTTTTAGTACGTCTAGGCGTTTCAACAACGCAGACGGTGCTTTATAGACAGGATTATTTCTTGTCGTCGTCAACAACTTCAGCGTCAACTACGTCGTCGTCAGCTTTTTTAGCACCCTGAGCACCTGCAGCGCCTTGTGCGCCCGCAGCACCCTCTTGTGCCTGAGTTTCTTTGTAAAGCTCAGCGCTCAGCTCGTACAACGGTTTGGTCAGAGCTTCGGTATCAGCTTTAATCTTGTCGAGATCGTCACCCTTCATGGTTTCTTTCAGGGTGTCAACTGCAGCTTTAACCTTAGCGATTAATTCATCCTTGCCTTTGCCTTCCATGTCTTTCATGGTCTTTTCAGCCTGATAGCACATGTTGTCGGCCTGGTTGCGAACTTCTACGCCTTCTTTGCGTTTCTTATCAGCTTCAGCGTTAGCTTCTGCTTCTTTAACCATTCTGTCTACTTCGTCCTTATCAAGGGTGCCGGAGGAGGTAATGGTAATCTTTTGTTCTTTACCGGTGCCAAGGTCTTTAGCGCTTACGTTAACGATACCGTTAGCATCGATGTCGAAGGAAACTTCGATTTTAGGAATTCCACGCGGTGCAGCCGGGATGCCGGACAGCTCGAAGCGGCCCAGAGTTTTGTTGTCTGCAGCCATTTCACGTTCGCCTTGCAGAACATGGATATCAACGGAAGGCTGGTTATCTGCAGCGGTAGAGAATACCTGTTTCTTAGAGGTCGGGATAGTGGTGTTACGGTCGATAATCTTGGTGAATACACCGCCGAGGGTTTCAATACCCAAGGACAACGGAGTTACATCCAGCAGCAGTACGTTGCCGGTACCTTCTTCACCGGAGAGAACGCCAGCCTGGATAGCAGCACCTACTGCAACGCATTCGTCCGGGTTAACTCCTTTGTAAGGCTCTTTGCCCATGAATGCTTTGATAGCAGCCTGTACAGCCGGGATACGGGAAGAACCGCCGACCAGGATTACTTTGCTGATATCGCTTGTGGAAAGACCTGCATCGCTCATGGCCTGACGAACAGGGCCCATGGTGCGTTCAACCAGATCGGCAGTCATAGCTTCGAATTTAGCACGGGTCAGGTCCATATCCAGATGTTTCGGGCCGTCAGCACCTGCAGTAATGAACGGCAGGTTGATGTTGGTGCTCATAACGCCGGACAATTCGATTTTAGCTTTTTCAGCAGCCTCACGCAGACGTTGCATAGCCATACGGTCGGTAGAAAGGTCAATGCCTTCAGCTTTCTTGAATTCGTCAACCATCCAGTCCATGATTTTCTTATCGAAGTCATCGCCGCCCAGATGAGTATCACCGTTGGTTGCTTTTACTTCGAATACGCCGTCGCCGACATCCAGAATAGATACATCGAAGGTGCCGCCGCCGAGGTCGTATACCATGATGGTATGGTCGTCGGTTTTATCAATGCCGTATGCCAGAGAAGCAGCGGTAGGCTCGTTGACGATACGCAGAACATCGAGGCCTGCAATCTTGCCTGCGTCTTTAGTAGCCTGACGTTGGCTGTCATTGAAGTATGCCGGAACAGTGATAACTGCCTGGGATACGGTTTCGCCCAGATAAGCCTCTGCATCAGCTTTCAGTTTTTGCAGAATCATTGCGGAAATTTCTTCCGGGGAATATTTTTTGTCATCGACAGTTACTCTGTAAGAGCCTTCGCCCATGTGACGTTTGATGGAGCTGATGGTTCTGTCAGGGTTGGAAACTGCCTGACGTTTTGCCAGCTGACCAACAAGACGCTCGCCGTTTTTAGCAAAGCCTACAACAGACGGGGTTAAGCGGCTGCCTTCCTGGTTAGTGATGACGGTAGGTTCGCCGCCTTCCATAACTGCAACAACACTATTAGTAGTACCTAAGTCAATACCAATTACTTTAGCCATGATTTTTATCCTCCTGATTACTATCCTTCGGTGATGCGGCAAATGCCACATTTTTACCGAATCGATGTGATATATTTTTTTAAATTTATTGTGAAGAGCACGCCAGCTTTATTCGTTGGTGTTTACTCTTACCTTACTGTGACGGATAACCTTGTCACCCAGCTTATAGCCTTTTTCGAAAACCATATCTACGATTTCATCATCCAGCTCCGGATTATGACCGCGCATTACAGCTTCGTGGATATTCGGGTCAAACTTGGCATTTTGAGCTTCAATTTCTTCTACCTTCAGATCCTTGAAGGCATCTTCAAACTGACGGCGGATTTTTTTCATACCGTCGACAACTGCATCCACATTATCGCCCTTTTCGACGCTTGCTTCAGCACGCTCAAAATTATCTAAAACCTTTAAGAACTTGCCAACCACATTTGCTGTTACAAAGGTGGAAAGCTGTTCCTTTTCTATATTGGTGCGACGGCGGAAGTTTTCAAAATCGGCCTGCAATCTCAATAAACGATTTTGCAGCTCTTCGATTTTGGCATCCTTCGGGTCAACCTCAGGCTCAGCAGCTTCCTCCGCATTTTTTGCATCTTCAGCTTTTTCAGCTTCTGCAGCTTCCGCAGTTTCCTGTTCGGCAGCCTTCGCTTCCGCAGCCTCCTGCTCAGCCTGTTTTTCTTTCATTTCATTATCCTGCAAGGCTCTTCCTCCTTAGTTTTATTTATTGTCGGGCTTTTGCTCGAACATCGTTTTCAAATACTTATGCAGGTAATCCATTACGGTAATTACCTTGCCGTATTCCATACGCGTCGGGCCAAGAACTGCCATCGTACCGACTATCTGACCGTTAAGACGGTAGGTTGCCTGTACCATGCTGCAATCCTGAATGCCGGTGAATTTGTTTTCACTGCCAATCGTGATCTTCAGTCCGCTGTCCTCGCCTGCCCTCAGCAAATCGCGTACTACGCGCTCCTCTTCAAGGATACCCAGAAGATTCTTCACACGCTCCACATCGCGGAATTCCGGTTGGTTAAGCAGCTGCTTGGTGCCACCCAGGAAAACCTTTTGCTGCTGGTATTTCTGACGCATCTGGCGGATGGACTGTACCAGCGATGTGAACAGCAGCTTATCATCTGCTATATTGGTATGCACCGCCTGCAGCAGGTCCTCGGTAATGTTCGCCAGCGCTCTGCCCTCCAGCAGTCTGCTGACGCGTCCTGCCATGTAGTCCAGCTCCTCCGGCCGCATTCCCAAAGGAATTTCTACCACGCAATTGGCCACATTGCCGTCATCTGTTACAATGCACAGGATGGCATGGTGCTCATCCAGAGGTAAAAACTTCATATAACGGAAGCACGCACCGGCATCACGGTTAGCCAGCACCATTGAAACATTCTTCGTCATCCGGGAAAGGATTTTAGCCGTTGACTGGAAGATTTCATCAATGCTTCTGCGTCTTTCGCTGAACCAGCCGTTAATCAGTGCTCTGTCATTATCTGTCAGAGTGCCCGGCTCAACAAGCGAGTCAACATAAAGACGATAAGCCTGAGCCGACGGTACACGTCCGGCCGAGGTGTGCGGCTGCTCCAGATAACCCAGGAGCTCCAGGTCACTCATCTCGTTACGGATGGTCGCTGGACTGAGGCCCAAATCATATTTGCGGGCAATCGTCCTTGAACCTACAGGCTCAGCAGTTGAAATATAATCCTCAATTATGAGCTGGAGAATTTTTTTCTTTCTTTCGTTTAACATATTCCCACCTTATTTGATTGTTAGCACTCTTTCATTAGGAGTGCTAACATCTTGATACTAGGATAGCACTAGCCTACTTTATTGTCAACACCTTTTTGATTTATTTTTAAGTTATCACAAAAACTTCAAATATTTGATTGCCGACCTCCATACCACGCTCTGTCAGGCGCAGTCTTTGCGTGCTTGCATCATACGCAATAAGCTTTTGTTCAAACAGCGGCGCCAGCTCGGAGGCAAAGCGCTGCAGCACATCAACGCCAAAGCGCTCGCGTGCCTCCGCCAGGCTCGCACCTTCGCTGCGGCGCAGTCCCATGAACATGAACTCCTCCAACAGCTCTGCGCAAGATAATTCTTCTACATTATATAATGCACTTGCACGTAAATCGTCACCGCCGAAGCTTTGCAGCTGCCCGATATATTCCTTTACCGTACTAAGCCCGGTACGCCGTCTTTGCCCATCAAAGCCGCAGGCAGCAGCGCCGAAGGCCATGTAGGGATGATATTCCCAGTAAACGGTATTATGGCGTGAATACTGTCCGTTTTTCGCGTAGTTGGAAATTTCGTAGCGCTCAAAGCCACGCTCGCGCAAAAAACTCTGCACCAGCTCATACATGTCCGCCGCAGTATCGTCATCAGGCAAAGTTATTCTGCCCTTGTCCACAAGGCTTGCCAACGGCGTGCCATCCTCCACAATCAGGCCGTAAACAGAAATATGCTCTATGCCCGTATCGGCCAAACGCTCCAGCGTATCCTGCAGGCTGGTAAGCGTCTGCGACGGCAGGCCGTAAATCAAATCCGCACTGATGCGTGCGAAGCCTGCTTTGCGTGCCAATGCCAACGCCTCCAGTGCCTGCTGTGCGTTGTGAATGCGTCCTATCGCCCGCAGCTCGTCATCCTGCAGCGACTGTACGCCGAAGCTGATGCGGTCAAAGCCAAGGCTGCGCAATGTCTGCAGCTTAGCTAAATCCGCCGTGCCGGGGTTCACCTCAATCGTTGCCTCGCAGGGCTGCTGCCAAAAGCCGTACTGCTTCAATGCATTCACCAGCTTAGCAATACATTCCGTAGGCAGCACGCTCGGCGTACCGCCGCCAAAGTAAATGCTGGCGTTCGCCGCCATGTTTGCCGCCTCAGCCGCACGCAGGGCGATTTCTTTGCACACAGCATCGGTATAATCACGCTTTGCCTGCTCGCCAAAGCCGGCATAAGAAGCAAAATCGCAGTACAAGCATTTCTGTACGCAAAACGGTATATGCAGATAAAGCGCCTGATATTGCTTCCATGGCTGCACATTTTTATTTTCCATCATCATTTATCCTCTCCGTATCTTGAAAAAACGCCGCCACAGAAATTACTGCAGCGACGCCTAAGCAAATTTATTTTCCCTTTTTATAGAACCATTTTTTATACGCAAAAAAGACAGCGCCCACAACCAAGATCAAAATCGTTAATCTTTGGCTATGCTCCTGGAAATTAACTACATCATGACCGATGACAACCTCCAACGCCGTAGAAGGAAATTTGCCGATAAGGTTAGCAATAATGTAATCACGCGCACTCATGCTGCTCACAGCACCCACCGCCGTCAAAATGCCTGACGGAAAATACGGCAGCGCCCTGGCGAAGGCCATCCACTCCAGGCCGTGCTTGCTGCTTGCCTCATCAATGGATTTCAGCGAGTTGCTTTTTTCAATCAGCTTCTGCGCCGTATCACGGAAGAAGAAGCGCATCAGGTAAAAGCTTATAACCACACCGGTTGTTTCAGCCAGCCAGGAAATTGTGATGCCCAGTGGCAGGCCGAAAATCAGACCGTTGGCTGTAGAAAGAAAAATCGACGGGAAAACGCTGCCGGCATTAATCAGCACATCCAGCACAAAACTGATTAAAATCGCCCACGGTCCAAAGGAGCGCAGATATTCCACCAGGCCGTTGACATTGCCGCTGATTGCCAGCGTAAAGGTTTTGTTAAAGAAATCATCGGCAAAAAAGTGAATACCTAAAAACAAGGCCACCAGCAAAAGTGCCGCCGTCACCTTAGCACAAACATCAGGATTTTTTAACCAGTCTTTTTTCATGTATTTATACCCTCTTTAAGTATTGAAAATCATATTAAAGCGTTCGCCAAACTGCATTTCCACCAGACGACGGATTTCCGCCCAGTCCTCCGGCGTACGCAGCTGCGCCTGCGCCAGTTGGCGAACCTGCGCAATTACGTCAACATCTCGCATTATATCAGCAATTCGCAAATCTGGCAAGCCATGCTGCTTTAAGCCGAAGAGCTGCCCTGCACCGCGCTGCTCCATATCTTTTTCCGCAAGATAAAAGCCGTCCTCGCTCTCATGCAGTACGTTCAAACGCGCCAGTGCCTCCGGCGAATCGGCGGCCGTCAGCAGCACGCAGTAGGACTGCTCGCTGCCGCGACCTACACGTCCGCGCAGCTGGTGCAGCTGTGCCAAGCCGAAGCGCTCCGCATTTTCAATCACCATCAGCGTAGCATTGGGCACGTTCACGCCTACCTCGATAACCGTAGTGCTCACCAGCACCTTAAGTTCGCCTGCCGCAAAGCTGCTCATAATGGCATCCTTCTCCGCACCCTTCAGCCTGCCATGCAGCAGAGCGCAGGGAATATCCTGCAGAAAATCACGCTTCAGCTCTTCGTATACTCTTTCTGCGCTATGCACAGCCAGAACATCCGATTCCTCAATCAGCGGGCAGACAACATAAGCCTGCCTTCCTGCCTGCACCTGACGTACCAGGCCGGCGTACACCTCACGGCGGCGCTCGTCCGTATAGCACAGCGTCCGCACCGGCTTGCGCTGCGGCGGACGTCCCTTCATTACGGAAATATCCAGATCGCCGTAAACAGTAAGCGCCAAGGTACGCGGAATCGGCGTTGCCGTCATTACCAGTACATCGGGAGCATTGGCCGATTTATTGGACAGACGCGCACGCTGCTCTACGCCGAAGCGGTGCTGCTCGTCCGTCACCGTCAGCGACAGATTGGCAAAGCGCACATCCTCCTCCAAAAGCGCATGCGTACCCACAACCACGTCAACAAGACCAAGCTCCAGATTCAGCAGCAGCTCACGCCTTGCCTTAGCACGCATACCGCCCGTCAGTAAAGCAATACGCACACCGTAAGGCTGCAGATATTGCTCCAGCGTTTCAAAATGCTGCGCAGCCAAAATCTCCGTAGGCACCATAATACAGCCCTGATAACCGTTTTCCACCGCCTTAGCCAACGCCAACGCACTGATAACCGTCTTGCCGCTGCCTACATCGCCCTGCAGAATGCGGTGCATAGGCTTTTTATCCTGCATATCCAGCGAAATCTCACGCCATGCCTGCTGCTGTGCCGCCGTCAGCTCAAAGGGCAGTCCCTGCATTACATCTTTAACAAGCGCACCGTCTGCAGCGTGCTTGATGCCCTCTCTGTTGTCATGGCTCTGCTGACGATAATACAGCAAGCCGCACTGCAGCAAAAACAGCTCCTCAAAAACAAAGCGCTGCTTGGCACGTCTCAACGCTTCCCAGCTTTCCGGGAAGTGAATATTTTTCAGCGCCGTATAGCGGTCGGGCAAATTGCATTGACTCACAACCTTCGCCGGCAGGCTTTCCGGCAAATCCTCTGCTGCCAAGCGCAGCGCCTCGCTTATCCAGGTACGCAGGTTCTTCTGCGTCAGGTTGCCGCTCAAAGCATACACCGGCACAATGCCCGGCGTTTTGCCCTCGTCCTGCTCCAAAGGCTGCACATCAACCTCGCTGACGGACTTCGTAGTGCGCCCCTGCCTTACGCGGCCTGTAATCTGCAGCACGATATCCGGCTTCAGCTTCTGCGCCTTGTAGCGCTGCCCGCCGAAAAAGTACAGCGTGGCATAACCTGTTTCGTCACGCACCGTCACGGACGTATAGCTGCGACGGCTGGCACCGTAGCCGTTTTTCACCTGATAAACGGTCGCTTTGAAAATCTGCTTACTGTTGTCTACATCAAGCTCCTTAATCGTTTTGAGCTTGGCATAATCGAGATAAGCACCCTGACGCGGGTAAAATTCCAGCAAATCACCCACGCTGAAAATATTAAGAGCAGCCAGCTCAGCTGCTTTTTTTACGCCTACACCTTTTAGTGTTGTTACAGGTTCTTTCCACCACATTTATAAAAATACCCTCTTTATCTTAAAATTCCCTTGCTTTTCTGCGCTTTTTATGGTATGATACTCATGTTAAATTTGAATGTGCCTTATGTCTTATCACGTTTAAGGAGGTGGGAAACAATGGCATCTATCTGCGAAATCTGCGGTAAAGGAAAACTCGCTGGCAACAACGTCAGCCACTCCAATAGACACACCAAACGTGCTTGGAACCCGAATATTCAACAAGTAAGAGCAGTTGTTGAAGGTTCTGTTAAACGCTTGAACGTTTGCACCCGTTGCCTGCGTTCCGGTAAAGTTAACCGCGCAATCTAATCCGTTCGGATTTAAAAAGAAGCCAAATACCAATCGGTATTTGGTTTCTTTTTTTGCGCTTATTTTACTTTGCAGCCGCACTCGGGGCAGAACTTAACCAAAGAGCTGATTTTTGCGGAGCAGTTCGGGCACAAAATAAAGGCACGGTATTCAGTGAGCTTCTTTTCGAACAGCTCATAGAACTGGTTAACCTCTTTGTCCTCGCGCTTCCAGTTATAAATCTGCAGACGCTCCTTGGTGGAGTCCATGATAACCTGTACGGTTTCTTCATCCAAAGACTGCATAGCCAGCTGCATAATTTTTTTCTTGTTATGGAAGTGCAGCTGATGTGCAGCATCATCCTGTTCATCAATAGTTACACCCATCTCATTGACGCACAGCAAGGCAATATTCCAGGCTACGTCAATATCAACTTCATAAAGACGGTTATCAAAGCAACCGCCGGCACCATCTATTCTCATAGCTACCTCCTGCCAGATGTTTTTTCTTAATTATAGCACAAGCGCATATTTGCTGTAAAACAAATCGCTCGTGCCGCAGCATTATTTGTTCAGTTCCGCTGCCATTTCCCTTACAGTCTTATGCAGCAGCGGATGCTCCAGCTCCGGCGCAATATCCAGTAACGGCAGCAGCACAAAATCCCTGTTCTGCATATCGGGATGCGGCAGCGTAAGCTCCGGTGTCTGCATTACGACATTTTCGTAAAGCAGCAAATCCAGATCAATATTGCGCTCGCCCCAATGACGCAGGCGCACACGTCCCATCGCCAGCTCCGTTGCCAAAAGTGTACGCAAAAGCGCCACAGGCTCCAAATTAGTGCGCACCTTGCACACAGCATTCAAAAACTGCGGCTGGTCCGTCACACCGTAAGGCTCCGTAGCAAAATAGCCGGAAACCTGCAGTACATCCACGCCCTGCTGCATCAGCAGCATCAGCGCGCGCTGTAAATTCTTTTTCTTATCGCCCAGGTTACTGCCCAAGGCAACATATGCAATAGCCATCTCAGACTCCTGTTCTTTTGATGTGATATGATATTCCAGCAATTATCTATCGCGTTACAGCGAAAAATTTCTTAACGGCAATTTCGTGCGGAACAAAGACGAAATTGCAATAAACTCGCGCTATGCGTAGCATTTTTCTACACAAGTCAGCTTAGCGCTCAAACAGTATTGCAATTTCTTTTGTTCCAAGCACTTATTTCCTAAAATTTTTATGCTTCCACCGCGATAAATAATTGCTTATGTCACTATTCCGTCGCAGCGTGACAGATAATTGCTAAAACAATTCTTTCTAAGCTAACCTACTCCGCACTGCCGCGCAAAATAGCCTCTAGTGTGCGAATCGCCCGCACGTTCTCCTCAACATCATGCACGCGCACCATCTGTGCCCCTGCGTAAATTGCCTGCAGACTCGTCGCAATCGTTCCCTCCAAACGCTGCTCTGCCGGTACACCGCCCAGCACAGCACCAAGCGTACTCTTGCGCGACGCCGCCAGCAGCACAGGATAACCAAAGCTCGTCAAAGCCTTCAGGTCACGCATCAACAGCAAATTCTGCTCCACATTCTTGGCAAAGCCGATACCCGGATCCAGAATAATCTTATCCGCACTCACACCACGCTCACGCAAAAGCTGCGCTCTCTGCGCCAGATAAACGGCAACCTCCTGCACAACATCCTTGTACTCGCAGTTCTGCTGCATATTCTTCGGCGTACCGCGCATATGCATAAGAATAATCGGCGCTTTAGTTGCCACAACCACGTCAGCCATGCGCGGGTCAGCCTCCATCGCACTGATATCGTTGATAATATCAGCACCCGCAGCAATAGCTGCCTCCGCCGTATCCGCACGATAGGTATCAATAGAAATAACAGCATCGGGATAAGCCTTGCGCAAAGCAGCAATCGCCGGAACTACGCGGCGGCGCTCCTCCTCCCCATCAACGCTGTCGCTGCCCGGACGGGTAGACTCACCGCCGATATCCAGCACACCGGCACCCGCAGCAAGCATTCTGCCTGCACGCTCCACCAGCTCCTCCATAGCAGGAACACGGCTGCCCTCATAAAAGGAATCGGGCGTAACGTTCAGAATACCCATCACGCACATCTTCTCATAGGTCAGCACTCTGCCGTCAGCCAGAGTAGTGCACAGCTTTTGCGGTGTCAGCGCCATCTCCAAATCAATAGCAGCCTGCGGAATGCCAAAGTACGGCATCTGTGCCAGCTTCTTCAAAAGCACCTTATAATGCTTCAGCGTACCCAAAAGCAGGATATCAACATACTTCGCAGCACAGGTAACAGCACCCACCGGTGTTACGGCGTCGCCGCCCACCGCCAGCATCTCCTGCTTGATAATATTCGCTGCCGGCGTACGCACACCAAGCAGCTTGAACGGAATAATCTCCGCCTTATGCGCAAAAATAGGCAGACTGTCGGCATGAGCGCCGATACTTGCCAGCGCTGCCTCCAAGCCTTCACGGTTAACCTTTAATAACATTCATTCTCACCTTTTTCCACAACAGCAAAAGCGTTATGATTATGGATGCTTTCCATGCTCTCCACCTCTGCACGATACCAGGTAATACGCTTATCCGCCTCCAGACGCAAAGCAACCTCACGCACAGCATCCTCTACAAAACGCGGATTTTCATAAGCATGCTCCGTAACATATTTTTCATCGGGGCGCTTCAAAAGACCGTAAAGCGGCGTGCTTGCGGAAGCCTCGGCATATTCCACCAGCTCCTCCAGCCACACCATTTCCTGCGCCTCAACCTCCAGCTTCGCCCAGGCGCGCTGATTATGCGCACCGTATTCGCTGATTTCCTTGGAGCAGGGGCACAGCGTCTGCACCGGCACAACAGCTGTAATGCGCCAACGCAGCTTCTCGCCCTTCTCGGCCTTATACACGCAATCGATATCCATCGGCGCTTCCATACCGCTCACAGGAGCCTTCTTCGTTACAAAATACGGGAATTTCAGCTCGATAAAAGCTCTTTCAGCCTGCAGATGCTGCTTCAGCTGGTCTAAAATTGCCTCCACATCAGCAAGGCCCACAGGACCGAGAGTACGCAGACACTCCACAAAACGGCTCATGTGCGTACCGCGCATATCATGCGGCAAATCAACCGCCAGTGTTACCTCTGCTACGCTGTGCTGCGTACCGCGTGCTTTATCGCGCAGCTCAATCGGCCAGCGCAGGCCCTTTATTCCCACATGCTTCAAAGGAATATTGCGTAAATCCTTTTCGCTTTGTACATCCTTCACGTCATTCACCTCTGTACACGCAGCCACTGGTGCGAGTTTCCCAAACTTCTACTTCATATAAATGATAATGGTCGCTCTTAAGCAGCTCAACCAGCTTATTCCAAACCCAGACGCTGATATTTTCCGCAGAAGGCACCGGCAGAATATCATTCAGGCAGGCGTGGTCCAAATGTGCCAGCACCTCTTCCTTCACCAGATTCTTCAACTTGATAAAATCAATAACCATACCCTCGTGGTCGGGAGTGCCCTCTACCTTTACCACCAGCTTATAGGTATGACCGTGCAAATGCTCGCACTTGCCGTTATACGCAGGCAGATAATGCGCAGCGTCAAAATCAAATTCCTTAATAATTATCATTTATATTCTCCTCCATAAAGGGTTAAATCAGCAAAGCCGTTTTGGCGCAGTGCCTCATAAGCCACAATCGCCACGGAATTGGACAAATTCAAAGAGCGTGCATCCTCAATCATCGGAATACGGATGCAGCTTTCGGGATATTCGTGCAGCAAGGTTTCCGGCAGGCCGGCAGTTTCCTTGCCGAAAATCAGCAGGCTGTCCTGAGCATACTGAACATCGGCATAAGAGCTGTGTGCCTTCGTCGTCAGGAAATACTTAGGATTATCCTTATATTTTTCCAGCACCTCATAAACGCTGTCATAATAATGGATATCAACAAGATGCCAATAATCCAGACCCGCACGCTTCAAATATTTATCCTCCACGGAAAAACCAAGCGGACGGACCAAATGCAGGTGGCAGCCGGTTGCTGCGCACAGACGTGCAATATTACCGGTATTGCCGGGAATTTCCGGTTCAACTAAAACTATATGCATTTTACTGAATGCCTCCTCAGCTGACTGCTGCACAGTCGTTAATTTATTTTTTCTCCTGCAGTATTTCAGAAACTCTCTGCTTCATACTGCGTTTCTTTTTATTCTTTTCCTTAACCAGTTCAGCCGGTGCCGGCTTAATCTCCGGCTCAACAGGCTGCTGTGCCAGGATTTTCTGATAGGTGGCCATAATCTTTTCGCAATACAGCGAGCCCATCGCCCAGGTACCGTTCAAACCGTACCAGGTGTTGACAACACCGCGCTCCAGGCGGATATTATGCGCCAGATCATAGCGCGGATCGACAATATCCGTTGAAGGACGCTTCGTCTGCGTGTAAGCCAGCAGATGCTGGATGTGCGCACGCACTCCCAGCTGCGGCGTAGCAAAGGACGCACCGCGCACACCGCCGCCGATAGTACCAAGACCGCAGAAATTGTTCTGATGATGCAGCACATCACCGCCATAACGGTAAGCACCGGTTTCAACCAACGATTGCGCCAGGGCAAGATCGGGACGCACGTTTTCACGCTTAGCCTCCTGCCAGTACAGCTCAACCAGCTCCTCTACCGGGCAGGCTAGCTTCACAGCAGGGTTAGCCGCTAAAATATAGGCAACAGCCTGCGCCTTGCTGGCAATCGCCTCACCGTAAATAGCGATATTACGGTAATCATCCGGTAGCTGAGTACCGGAAAAATAGAACTTGCCGTCCTTCTCCTGCAGCAGCGACGGACGCGGAGCGGCAGGAACATTTATCGTACCGGCAGGCGGTTTAGCCACCGGTTTGGTAGATACTACAATTTTATCCTTTTCCTGAGTTATTTGGACAGCGCGCTGCTTTTTGTTGAGCAGCTTCTTATCCTTTTTATCAGCGATAATCGTCTGCTTGGAGGCCGGTGCTTCATCAGCGACCTCGCGCACGGTTGCCGCACACACGCCGGCATAGAGCGACAGACCCAGCAGAACACACGCAAAAGTAATTTTTTTATATTTCATAGCGCATTACTCCTATATATATCACGCTATCAATTTTACCGCACTTGAGGCAAAATTGTAAAGTTTTTCCCACCCCTGCAGTGAGGAATTCACAAAAAAGTAGATTTAAGCTATAATATTTATAAGATAACAGCCAAGCGCTATCTTATTTAACATCAAGTAGCAATCAGCTTGTTAAATTAAGGAGGGAAAATTATGTCCGCAAAATTCCATTTCATCAACCATGCCTGCTTTATGCTGGAAAAAAATAATTCCGCTATTATCTTCGACCCGTATCTGGACGATAATTCGGAAGGACTCACCGCCAAAGACATTAAGGTTGATTATATTTTCGTCAGCCACGGTCACTTCGACCATTTTGGCAGTGCCTTTGAAATCGCCAAAAATTGTGACGCTACCATCATCTCTACTGCCGAAATCTGCGGTCTGGCGCAGGAAGCCGGCTGCAAAGCGCACGCTATGCATCTTGGCGGCACCTTTAAGTTTCCCTTCGGCAAGGTACGCCTGACGCTGGCCTTCCACGGCAGCGGTGTTCCCGGCGGTCACGCCTGCGGCATCGTCATTGATTTCTACGGCACTAAGCTGTACTTCGCCGGTGACACCGCACTGTTTAGCGATATGCAGCTGCTGCCCAAGCTCGACGCCTTTGAATACGCAGTGCTTCCTATCGGCGGCAACTTCACTATGGACCCCAATGATGCACTTATCGCCTGCAAGCTGCTGCAGGCAAAATACGTTATCCCCGTACATTACAACACCTGGCCGCCCATCGCTCAGGACGTTGAAGCCTTCAAGGCCGCCGTTGAGGACGAAACCGACAGCAAGGTGCTCATTGTAAAACCGGGCAATACTATTGATATCGACTAAAATTTAAAACTTCAAAAACTTACGCCACGAAGCGTTCTTATTCACGTCGCAGTTGCCGCAATTGTTGCACTGCGACGTTGTTTTTTCTCCGAAATATTCCAGCAGTACCTTGCGCAGGCACATGGATGTATTGCAATAATTGGTCATTTTACTCAGCAGCTGCAGCTCGTGCTCCTTCCAGGTCAGATCCGGCTGATCGTGGCCGATAAGATAGGTGTTGACCGCAATATCCGCCTTATCGTAAAGCAGCAGACATTCCGCAGGCAGGCCGTCACGCCCTGCGCGTCCTGCCTCCTGATAGTAGCTTTCGATATCCTTGGGCATATTATAATGCACCACAAAGCGTACATCCGGCTTATCAATGCCCATACCGAAGGCATTTGTTGCCACAATCAGCGGCACGCTGCCGCCGACAAAAGCATTCTGATTCTCACGCCGCTCCTCCGGCGTCAATCCCGCGTGATAGCGCAAGGCACTGAAGCCCTGACGCCGCAAAAGCTGCGTCACGCTTTCCACCTTGTTGCGCGTAGCACAGTAAACTACGCCGCAATCCTTTTTATGCTTGCGCATAAACTCCAACAGCGAGCGCTCCTTATCCTGCGTGCGCTGCACGGCAAAATGCAGATTAGGCCTGTCAAAGCCCGTCACCACAATTTTTGCCTCCGGAATGCCTAGGCGTTTGATAATATCACGGCGTACATCCGGTGTAGCCGTAGCAGTAAAGGCTGCCACCAGCGGCTTCGTCGGCAAGGCCTGAATAAAATCGGGGATATTATAATATTCCTTACGAAAGCTGTGTCCCCACTGCGATACGCAGTGCGCCTCGTCCACCGCCACCATCGTAATATAAGCCTGGCGGGCGAAATCAATAAACTGCTGGTTGACCAATCGCTCCGGTGCCACATACAAAAACTTGCACTGCTTGTTGAGCGCAGCATGCAGCACTCTGCCGTACTCGTTGCTGCTCATGCTGCTGTCCAGATAAGCTGCCGGAATACCGCGAGCCGTCAGTGCCTCCGCCTGGTCCTTCATCAGCGATATCAGCGGCGAAATGACCAGCGTCACGCCCTTCAGCAGCAGCGAAGGCAGCTGAAAGCAAATACTCTTGCCTGCACCCGTAGGCAGCACTGCCAGCACAGGCTGTCCGTGTAATATTTCACTTATAATTTCTTCCTGCCCTGTGCGAAAGCTGCTGTAGCCATAAAAATGCTGCAGCGCGCGGTGCAGAAAATCACTGTCTATAATACGTGCCATAAAGCTCCCTTGCTTCGAATAATTGATATTGTAAAAAGTATAGCATATAAGCACTTTTATGTAAAATAACTTTCGTTTTTTCTATAATCGGCTAATAAAAAACAGGTACAGCCTAAGCTGTACCTGAATTTGTTACTTCAAGCGTCTAATTAGTGTTTACGTGCGTTGAAGCATTCGCGGCAGTAAACCGGACGATCGCTGGGTTTGAACGGTACCATGGTCTCTTTACCGCATTCAGCGCAAACTGCGGGGAACATTTCGCGTTGCGGACGGTCGTTTTGTACGCCCATGCGTTGTTTGCGAGCTTGACGGCAAGCCGGGCAACGGCGCGGTTCGTTAGTGAAGCCCTTTTCTGCGTAGAACTCTTGCTCGGAAGCGGTGAATACGAATTCGTTGCCGCACTCGCAGCAGGTTAAAGTCTTGTCTTCTTTCATTGTTTAATCACTCCTAATCATAGATAGAACATACCCCAAAGAACGCATTAAGATGTTTACCTTGGCTTCCCCATTTCATCTATGATAGAAGAAGTTAGGAACTTAAACGGACCACTGAGATACACCTCTTACAGTATATAGTAAGCGCCTGTAAAAGTCAATCTTAGTTTATCAAAAATGCGTAAATTCTTTAATAAGAAACTTTTCATTTCTCAACATATGCTCAAATCCGCTTGTTAACAGTGCTCACAGGAAAAGCTTGCGTGTAAAATTAATGGTGCGGCACCGATAAGTTTACAGCAAAAACTATGACCGTCTTTTTTTCGCCGCTTTAAAGAAAAACCGCGACAGCTTTTCAGGTCTGCGCGGTTTTCGAACTTCAATTTTTATTTATGCAGCCAGTTTACAGATTTTCCCTGCTCTCTGGCAAAGTGAGCATCATTGATGGTTTCGGCAATGATATTGCCCTGCCAGTCATTCAGCATGCTGACAGAAACATTATGCACACTCAGCTTCCACAGATTGTTCAGCGGGATGCCCAAAAGCAGGCACAGCTGCACGCGGATAATACCGCCGTGCGATACAATCGCGATATTCTTCTCGTGGCCTTCACGCTCGAAGATATAGTCAAAAGCCGCCTGACAGCGACGCGCTACATCATGAAAGCTTTCGCCCTGCGGCGGAATCCATTCGCCCGGACGCGTCAGGAAATCATCCATCTCCTTAGGCCAGCGGCGGCTGATTTCCGCATATTCCAGGCCTTCCCAGGCACCGAAGCTTACCTCCTGCAGCAAATCCAACGGCTGGTAGGACATATTTTTGCTCATAGCCAGCGGTGCTGCCGTCATGCAGGCACGCAGCATTGAGCTGCAGTAAATCTTGTCAACCGGCAGATGCTGCATATACGCAGCCAGCTTCTCGGACTGCTCCAGACCTTTGGCGTTCAGCGGCATGTTGATGCGTCCCTGAAAGCGATGTCCCTTGTTGCTGTCCGTTTCACCGTGACGGATTAAATATATTTTACCCATTAAGCCTTCGCCCCTTTTTTAGATTGCTCTGCCAGGGAAAATTCCTTCATCTCCGCATGCACGCCTGCTTCCTCAAAGGTTTCCATTTCTTTGTAGGCCTTGATGCCGGCATTGAACAGCGTAAAGCAGACAGCAGCGCCCTCACCGGCGCCGTCGGGAATATTCAGGCGCAGCGGTGCCGTAAGCCCCAGCTCCTGCAGGCATTCTTCCGCGCCCGGCTCTGCGGAAACGTGACCGGCAAAGCAGTAGTCGAGCACGGCAGGTGCCATATCCGCCGCCTTTTTGGCAGCCTTGCAGACAGCAACGCCGTCCAGCATTACCGGCACCTTCATAGCTGCAGCCTGCAGCAGAGCGCCGGCCATAGCGGTGCGTACCATCTCATTATCAGGATTGGAAAGGCAGCCGAAGCCCAAAAGCTCCAGTCCCTTCTCGTGTACCAGCTCCTGCACCAGGGCAGCGCCCTCCTCCAGAGCATCAGCCTCCTCCTCCGAGGTTACCAGCAGAGCCACGGCCTTCGCACCGGTTTCTGCAGCCAGCACATTCACCGGCCATTTGGCGTGCATAATTTTTTCGGCCTGAGCAGCCTCTTCGATACCGCACCATACCAGTAAATCGCGTTTAGGATAATCTAAATCCTCTTTTTCATAAATACCCTTGATACCGCAATAGCGCGAGGTCATTTCTTCCAGCTTGGCCAGACTGCCGACCGGCTTGATCAGATTATCAAAGCGTATCTGCGCCAGCTTCATACAGCCTCTGTCGGCAGGCACAATCTTTTGGATTATTTCTTCTATATGCATAGCATTTTTCCTTTCTGTCTCTTTATAATTCGGCAAAATATTGCCGGGGAAATATATCAGATTATATAGGTTGCGAGCATCAGGTAAACCACAACGCCGCATTCCGTCAAAAAGCCGTAGGTATCACCGGTAAGGCCGCCCAGCTGACCGCTGAGGAAATGCGCAATGCCCTGGCAGATAACGAAGGCCGCTATTGCCGTATACAAATACGGCAGGCCGCAGGCTGCGACAAGCGCCAGGCAGAGTGCAAAGGCAATATAGGTATACATCGGCTTGGCATAGGCCTTAAACATATGACCGATACCGGTTTTGCGTGCATACTTGTAGTTGACGATGTAGGTAACCATAAAGGTGCGCGTTGCTACAAAAACTGCAACCAACGCAAACGACAGCTTAACCGGCGGCAGCGTAGTATAGGCAGCCACCTTCAGCAGCACGAGGCAGACAAGCGCGATAACGGCATTGGAGCCTACGTGGCTGTCCTTCATGATTTCCAGCATACGCTCACGGTCACGGGCGCTGAAAACACCGTCGGTGGTATCCATAAAGCCGTCATACATCAAAGCGCCGATAATAATCAGCTCCGCCAGCACCAGCATCACTGCGCGCATCAGATCAGGGGTGTGCAGATAATACAGTCCGTAATTTACCGCACCCATAAAAACGCCCATTACCAGGCCGACCAAAGGGAAGTAGGGTACACTGCGGCTGAAATCGTTATCATGCCAGTCCGTGCGGTTGGAAAAGCGGATTCTGGTCAAAAATTCCAGACAAGTTACAAAATCACGCATCACATCACCTGCTTAAATGATTATACACATCCATTGCTGCCTGCAGCACAACAATAGCCAGAGAAGCACCGGTGCCCTCACCCAGGCGCATACCGGCATCCACAATCGGCGAAAGCTGCATCAGCTTCAGCATTTTCTTATGAGAAATATCGCTGCTCAGATGCGAGCAAAGCATATAATCGCGGCACTGCGGATAGAGGCCGTAGGCCAAAAGTGCTGCAGCCGTAGCATTAACACCGTCAACCATTGCCGGTACGCGGCGACGGGCTGCACCGATAATTACACCGGCCAGACCTGCGTGGTCATAGCCGCCGACCTTACAGAGAATGTCCATCGCATCACCCTGCTTCGGCATATTTTTAGCCAGACCGTCGATAACAACCTGACGTTTAATCTTCATGCGTTCGTCATTGATACCGCTGCCACGGCCGACAGTCAGCTGCGGATCCAAGCCTAAAAACGCGCTGGCAATAGCAGAGGTAGAGGTTGTATTGCCGATGCCCATTTCGCCTGTATAAAGCATATTGTAGCCTTGGTCGATGCACATATCAGCCATTTCGATGCCGACGGCAATAGCCTTTTCAGCCTGCTCGCGCGTCATCGCCGGTCCCTGGGTGAAGTCATTTGTTCCCCAGGCTACCTTTTTCTGATACACCTTGGGCAAATCGCTCAAATCAAAGGCAGTGCCTACATCACAGACGAAAACATCGGCGTGCGCATGACGAGCCAGCACGGTAGCACCGGCAGTACCGCGCATATAACCGTTAATCATCTGACGCGTAACCTCCTGCGGATAAGCGCTGACACCGTATTTCGCAATACCGTGGTCACCGCACATCAGAACCATCGCCGTCTTTAATTTATCCGGTAAATCCTTGCCGATCATACCTGCAAGTCCTACAACCATATCCTCCAGCTTGCCCAGATTAGCTGCCGGCTTGTCTATCTTAGCGTAGCCTGCCCGCACTTCTTGCATACGTTCTTCATCCAGAGCAGGTATTATGATTTTCTCCATATCAGTCGTTATTCTCCTTCATCCTCAAATTTAAAAGCCAATTTTTTTACGTCTACAGCCTGACCTGCCACACAATAATAAACATGGTCAGCCTCATTGGCCACACGCTGGTTAACCCAGCCGGCAAGGTCACGGTATTCACGCGCCATCTGATTATCCGGCACAATGCCGCTGCCCACCTCATTCGTAACAAAGACAACGATTTTACCGCAATTACGTGCTGCTGCCAGCACCTTGTCAATTTCGTCAAATACTACCTGACAGCGCTCCAGGAATTCACCCTCCGGCGCATCCTTGCCATAAAGCAGGTTACACATATAAACAGTCAGGCAGTCAAACAGAACCGCTCCTGTTTCCGCTGACAGCGCTTCAAGCGTGCGCTCGGCATGATAAGGCGCTTCGTGATTAATCCAACGTGCATCACGACGCTCACGGTGCAGACGCACGCGCTCCGCCATTTCCTCATCTAAGATTTCTGCCGTAGCAACGTAATCGCATTTGGGAGAATAATGCAATACATAGCGTTCTGCAAATTCGCTTTTGCCGCTGCGGGCTCCGCCGGTAACCATAATAATTTTTCCAGGCATATTTCAACCTCCCTTCGTTTTTGTAAGCTGCATGCTTTTCATTTTATACATATATGAAAAAAGCTCCCTTGCGGGAGATTCACAAAATGCAGCTGCAGCCAAAAATTCTATATTTACGCATACCAAAGCCAGCCTATCTCCCGTAGGCTCCAAGCTTCGTAACAGGCAGGTCTCCTGGCTTAGCTTCATCGCCCTCAGCGCCTTCCCAACTTGCGTCAGTGACATAATTGCCTGGGCTCCGCTTACAGTAGCGGGACTGCTCCGGATTCTCACCGGCATTCCCTTTTCAGCACCGGCCTCAACCGGCGCACCTGTCAAAAAAATTCCAAGTATATATATTCGACAGCAATTCCTATAATCCTGCTAAGGCGCAAAAAAAGAGCTGCCTAAGCAGCTCTTTCAGGAATTTCGTTATTTTGCGTAATCAACAGCACGAGTTTCGCGGATGATAACAACCTTAATCTGACCGGGATATTCCATTTCATCTTCAATCTTCTTGGAGATATCGCGTGCCAGAAGCACAGCGGAAGCATCATCGATAACATCCGGCTTAACCATAATGCGGATTTCGCGGCCAGCCTGTACGGCATAGCATTTTTCAACGCCCTCAAAGGACTCAGAAATTTCTTCCAATCGAGTTAAGCGCTTCAGGTAGCTTTCCAGAGTTTCGCGTCTTGCACCCGGACGGGCAGCAGATACTGCGTCAGCGGCAGATACCAGAACAGCTTCAACACTCTTAGGCTCGCAGTCACCATGATGCGCCAAAATAGCATTGACAATCAGGTCGGACTCACGGAACTTCTTGGCAATTTCGCCGCCGATTTCAACGTGAGAGCCTTCCATTTCATGGTCAATAGCCTTGCCGATATCATGCAGCAGGCCGGCACGTTTAGCCAGAACAACGTCAACACCGAGCTCAGAAGCCATTACACCTGCCAGGTTAGCAACCTCAACAGAATGGTTCAGGACATTCTGACCATAGCTGGTACGATATTTCAGGCGACCCAGCAGCTTAATCAGTTCGGGATGCAGGCCATGCACACCGACAGCAAAGGTAGCCTGTTCGCCGGCTTCCTTAATTTTCTGCTCAACCTCTTTTTGTGCCTTTTCAACCATTTCCTCAATGCGGGACGGATGAATACGGCCGTCATTAATCAATTTTTCCAGAGCGATACGGGCAACCTCACGGCGTACCGGATCGAAGCCGGAAATAATAACAGCCTCCGGAGTATCATCGATAATCAGATCGATGCCGGTAAGGGTTTCCAGAGTGCGGATGTTACGGCCTTCACGACCGATGATGCGGCCCTTCATTTCATCGTTAGGCAGGCCTACTACAGAAACGGTGGTTTCCGCTACATGGTCTGCTGCACAACGCTGAATTGCCAGGGAGATAATCTCTCTTGCTTTGCGGTCAGCCTCATCCTTAGCCTGTTGCTCCAGATCCTTAACCATCATAGCAGATTCGTGCTTAACCTCTTCCTCGAGGGATTGCAGCAGCTCCTGCTTTGCTTCATCACTGGTCAGACCGGAAATACGCTCCAGCTCAACCTGACGTTTTTCCAGCATTGCATCAGCCTTCTCCTGAGCAGCATTTAAACGTTGCTCCTTAGAAGCCAGCTTTTCTTCCTTGCGTTCGAAGGATTCGATTTTGCGGTCCAGATTTTCTTCTTTTTGCAGCAGACGACGCTCCTGACGCTGCAGGTCATTACGTCTGTCTTTATTTTCACGCTCCATATCGGAACGCAGACGATGGATTTCTTCTTTAGCCTCCATCATAATTTCTTTGCGTTTTGCTTCGCCGGTCTGCTCAGCATCCTGTACAATACGGATAGCCTGCTCTTCTGCAGTAGCAATTTTACCTTCAGCAACATTTTTGCGAACCAGATAACCTACCGCACCGCCTGCCAGACCAACTACAACAGCTGTACCGATAATTTCTAAAATCGTCCTCACCTCCTAAATGTAGATTTTTCCAAGATTTTTTTGCATAGTAACAGCAGGCGCCTGTTTGCGTCTGCTATAGATGTCCTTATTCCGTTGAATCTATAATAAAATATGTATTATCTATTCTGAAATAGGGCAAAAAATAAGGCAACCGCTTTACGCGTCGCCTCGTGAAAATCGTTGATATTAACACGATTGCATAACTACATTATAGATTATATTTAACAAAATTGTCAAGTTTAACCGCTACATATTGTCTGAAAAATGCAATTTACCCAATATAATGTGCACATATCTTGATGAAAAGCCGCGAGCCGCCATAAAGCGCCCCGCAGCCGCATATATTTTTTTGTTATCTGTTTCTGCTGTTAGCTTACGCTGATTGCGCTGCACGAAAAGCTGTGCCGCGTTCTCCGCCTGCCCTTCTTCAATGTCAGGCGTAAAGCGTTCCATAATTTCCGCAACCACGTCCGGGCGTATGCCGCGCTTGGTCAGCTCCAGCTGCAGATGCTGTCTGCCGTAATAGCGTTTGGCCAGCCATGCTTCGTACACCCTATTGGCGTAACGCTCCTCGTTCAGCAGACCGTAATCCTCGAGCTTGGCCACCGCCTCCAGCGCCTGCTCCTTAGTTGCACCCTTGCGCTGCAAGCGCTCCACCATATCCTTATGGCTGTAATCACGGTAAGACAATAAATCCAGCGCGCAGTCATAAACCTGCTGCGCGCCGGTAAAGCCTTCTTCCTTTTTCTTATTCCTTAAAGATCGACTCCACATCCTGCAACGGCTCCTCAGCTGCTTCCTTATTATCGCTCTTGGCAATCGTCACTGCGCGGATTTTAGCTTCGATTTCTTGGGCAATTTCCGGATTCTCACGCAAAAAGTCTTTAACCTTTTCCTTGCCCTGACCTAAACGGATATCACCGTAGGAATACCAGGCACCGCTCTTGTTGATAATATCAAGGTCTGCGCCCAGATCAACAAGGCAGCCTTCATGAGAAATGCCTTTGCCATACATAATATCGAACTCAGCCTGTCTGAACGGAGGTGCTACCTTGTTCTTGACAACCTTAACGCGGGTACGGCTGCCGATAACATCGTTGCCGTTTTTCAGCGTGTCGATACGGCGTACATCCATACGGACGGTAGAGTAGAATTTCAGTGCGCGGCCACCGGTAGTGGTTTCCGGATTACCGAACATAACGCCGACCTTTTCACGGATCTGGTTGATGAAAATAGTAGCACACTTGGATTTGGAAATCAGACCTGTCAGCTTACGCAGAGCCTGGCTCATCAGACGTGCCTGCAGGCCTACGTGGGAATCACCCATTTCGCCTTCGATTTCGGCACGCGGAACCAAAGCTGCAACGGAGTCGATAACGATAATATCAATAGCGCCGCTGCGTACCAGTGCGTCAGCAATTTCCAAAGCCTGTTCGCCGTTATCCGGCTGAGAAATCAGCAGATCGTCAATATCTACACCCAGATGACGGGCATATTCCGGATCCAGTGCATGCTCCGCATCGATAAATGCTGCATAGCCGCCCATCTTCTGAGCTTCGGCAATCATATGCAAAGCAACGGTAGTTTTACCGGAAGATTCGGGACCGTAAATCTCAATAACGCGTCCGCGCGGAATACCGCCGACACCAAGAGCAATATCCAGTGATAAAGCGCCTGTAGGGATAACCTCTATATTCATTTTGGCACTTGCTTCGCCCAGCATCATAATGCTGCCCTTGCCAAAATCCTTTTCAATCTGGTGCATCGCCATGTCTAAGGCTTTCTTTTTATCTGCGTCCATCTGCCTGCCTCCTAATATATAAATTTAAATTTAATCAATTCACTGCCTTTATTATACAAACAAAAGTTTCTTTTGTCAAGAAAAGTTTTGTTATTTGATATTCTGTTTAGCAGCCTCCAGCTGTGCCTGCTTTTCCTTTTCTTCCAACAGGTGCTTGATTTCATCCTGAGTATATTCATAGGTGCTGTTGCAGAATTCGCAGTGTGCTTCCGTAGTTTTGTCCTGCGCCAGCTCCTCCAGAGATTTTACATCAAGGTTGCCCAAAGCCGCCAGAATGCGCTCACGGCTGCAGCGGCATTTGAAGCTCAGGGGAATGGTTTCTTTAATATCAACGTCCAGACCGCGGCCGAGAATTTCAATCATCTTTTGCGGAGTATAACCGATTTCCAGCAGCTGGGTTACATACGGAGTCAGGTTAACGTTGTTTTCCAGCTTTTCCAGAACCTCGTCGGTGCATCCCGGCATAGCCTGAACAAAGAAGCCGCCGGATGCGGTTACGTTGCCGTCCTTGTCAACCAGTACGCCCAGAGCAACGCTTGTCGGTGTCTGTTCGGAAACATAGAGGTATTTGGTCAGGTCGCTGGCGATTTCGCCGTCCTGCAGCTCGCAGTAGCCGGTGAAGGGCTCTGCATTCTGCAGATAACGCGTTACGATAATATTACCCTCGCCGATGCCGCCGCCGACATCCAGCTTGCCATTTTTCAGGGGCAAAAATGCATCGGGGTTTTCCACATAACCGCGCACTGTGCTGCCTTCGGCATCTGCTACTACCTCGCCCAAAGGGCCATCGCCCTTCAGACGCAGGCTGATGCGCTCGTTATCCTTCATTGTTGCGGCCAGCAGCAGCGCGCCGTTCATTGCACGTCCCAGAGCAGCGCTTGCCAGATGGGAGCAGCCGTGCTTTTTAGCTGCTTCCTGTACCAGATTAGTGGTGCATAATGCATAAATACGTACACCGTCGGCCGTAGCCTTTGTCAAAACATCTTCCATAATATCTGCCTCACAATCCTGCCTTACGGCAAAAATTTTACTTGCTTAATAAAACAAGCCCACTAAACTACTGCTAGCGGGCTTGCAAATTTCATGCATGGGGAACAGCCTGTTATCAGCTCTTCCACAATGTCAATTATAAATCATAATAGTCAAAAAGGCAAGCGGTGAAAATGTTACATTTCTTTGAAGAGATTTACCATTTCCATTGCGGTCATTGCGCAGTCTACGCCCTTGTTGCCGGCCTTGGTGCCTGCACGTTCTACAGCCTGCTGAATGTTTTCGGTGGTGAGTACGCCGAAGGCTACGGGTACGCCGGTTTGCATGCTTACCTGAGCGATGCCTTTGGAGGCTTCGGCGCATACATAGTCAAAGTGCGGGGTTGCGCCGCGGATTACGGCACCTAAGCAGATTACTGCGTCATATTTGCCGCTTTCTGCGAGTTTTTTTGCTGCCATGGGGATTTCGAAGGCGCCCGGTACCCAGGCTACGGTGAGATCTTCGTCAGCTGCTTCGTGGCGGATCAGGCAGTCGATGCAGCCGCTGAGGAGTTTGCTGGTGATGAATTCGTTGAAGCGGGCTACGACGATGGCGATTTTCATGTTTTTGGCGGTGAGTTTTCCTTCTAAGGTTTTCATGTTTTGTTCCTCCTAATGGTTTTATGTTTTACGTTAATTTATACTTTTTTTACTTTCCACAGTTGCAGCCACAGCCTTCGTGCAGCTTGTGTCCCATTTTCTCTTCTTTAACGTCGAGATAGTGCTCGTTGTATTCGTTAGGCTCCATGATGATGGGCACGCGGTCGGTGATGGTGATGCCATAACCAGAGAGACCGATGCGTTTTGCGGGGTTGTTGGTAATCAGGCGGATGCTGGTGAGTCCGAGGTCAACCAGAATTTGTGCACCCATGCCGTAATCACGCAGGTCGGGAGCAAAGCCCAGGCGAACGTTCGCCTCAACGGTATCAAGGCCCTGATCCTGCAGTGCGTAAGCACGGATTTTATTAGCCAAACCAATACCACGGCCCTCCTGACGCATGTAAACAACAGCGCCGCAGCCTTCCTTTTCAATCATCTTCAGAGCGGTTGCCAGCTGATCGCCGCAGTCGCAGCGCAGGCTGCCGAAGGCATCACCGGTCAGGCACTCGCTGTGTACGCGCACGAGCACATCTTTTTTACCGGCAACATCGCCCTTGACAATAGCAACATGACAAAGGTTGTCCAAATCGTTTTCATATGCAATGATGCGGAAATTGCCGTATTTAGTCGGCAACGCAGCCTCAGCGGCACGATGCACCATTTTTTCGTGTGCCTTGCGATAGGCAACAAGCTCGGCAACAGTGATGAAAACGAGCTTATGCTTTTTAGCGAACTCGATTAAATCCGGAGTGCGCGCCATATGGCCGTCATCGTTCATAATCTCGCAGCAGATGCCCACGGGCTGCAGGCCTGCCAGCTTGCACAAATCAACAGTAGTTTCGGTGTGACCGGTACGCACCAGTACACCGCCCTTGCGTGCGCGCAGCGGGAAAACGTGACCCGGACGGCGGAAGTCACTCGGCTGTGCGCCCGGCTCAGCGCATTTTTTCATGGTATATGCGCGCTCATAAGCGGAAATACCGGTGGTGGTGTCAACATGGTCAATAGAAACAGAGAAGGCTGTTTCGTGATTGTCGGTGTTATGCGTTACCATAGCGCCGAACTGCAGCTTGTCCATAACCTCGCTGTCTGCCGGCATGCAGATAAGTCCGCGTGCTTCCTTAGCCATAAAGTTAATAGCCTCGGGAGTGCACAGCTCGGCTGCCATAATCAGGTCGCCTTCGTTTTCGCGGTCCTCGTCATCGGTTACCAATACCATCTGACCTGCTTTAATCGCAGCGATGGCTTCATCAATTGTATTATACTTAAACTTTTCCATTTTCTACCTCTTTGTTGCTGCTCAGATAAACCCATTCTCCAGCAGCATATTTTTATTTAAAGCAGGCTCCTGAGTCTGCTTAGGGTTAAATTTTAACATTTGCTCTACATATTTGCCGATAATATCCGTTTCCAGATTTACGCTGTCGCCCACATCCTTAAAGCCAAGCGTTGTTTCCTTGGCGGTATGCGGAATCAGCGATACGGAAAAGCTGCTTTCCGTAACCTGCGTCACCGTCAGGCTGATACCATCAATCGCAATACTGCCCTTTTTGATGATATATTTCAAAAGCTCCGGCGGGGTGTTGATAGTCACCACCATCGCAATGCCCTCCGGTCTGCGGCCGGCAATTACACCCAGTCCTTCCACGTGTCCGCTGACGATATGACCGTCAAGACCGTCGCACAGGCGCAGCGTGCGCTCCAGATTTACTCTGTCGCCGGCATGCAGGCTGCCGATATTGGTCAGGCGCACGGTTTCCGGCATCACGTCGGCGGTAAAAGCGGTGTCATCCATGCTTACTACCGTAAGGCAGGCGCCGTTGACGGCAACGCTATCACCGATTTTCAAATTCTGCAGTACCTTCACCGCAGCAACTATCAGGTGATAGGATTCACCCTGCTGCGCCAGCTTCTGCACCGTGCCCAGTTCGGCTACCAATCCTGTAAACATTATTCCGCCTCCTTCGGCAGCTCCTGCTTATCCAGCTCCGGCACCAGACCTGTTATCAGTACATCACTGCCCAAATTTTCCATCTCGACCTCTGTCAGCTGCCAACCTGTTTCTACTAGGCTGCTGCCTGCACCGCCTACCGGCGGCAGAGCGGCAGCGCCGCCGATCAGCTTGGGCGCTACAAAGGCGCACACTCTGTCAGCAAGGCCTGCATCAAAGAAGGCACCGTGAATTGCACTGCCTCCTTCTACCAAAAGGCTGGCAATACCGCGCTCAGCCAAGGCCTGCACCACCTGCGCCACAGGCAGCACGCCGTCAGCCAGCGGCAGACGTACCACATCTACGTTAGGCAGAGCAGCCAGCGCTTCCGCCTTAACGATATCGGAATCCAAGCCGGTAAAAATAATCGTGTCCGCCAGCGGATTCAAAACTGCTGCCATCAGCGAAATCTTCAGGCTGCTGTCGAGCACCACGCGCACCGGATTTTTGCCGCGCACCAGACGGGTGGTCAGCTCCGGGTCATCCTCCAACACTGTGCCGATGCCGACAAGCACAGCGTCATGCTGCTTACGCAGACGATGCGCGAAGGTGCGTGCCTCCTCGCCGGTAATCCATTTGCTGTCGCCGGTAGCAGTAGCGATTTTGCCATCCAATGTCATAGCGTATTTTAAAGTAATAAACGGACGCTGCTTCGTAATCCAGGTAAAGAAGCGCTCATTTAGGCGCTTAGCCTCCTTTTCGCACACGCCGGTAACAACCTCGATACCCTGCAGGCGCAGATATTCCAAACCCTGACCTGCAACCTTGGGGTTAGGATCAAGGCAGGCAACCACAACCTTGCCGATGCCCGCGCGCGCCAAGGCTACGCAGCAGGGACCGGTGCGTCCGTAATGTGCGCAGGGCTCCAACGTTACATAGGCCGTTGCACCCTGAGCCATCTGCTTAGCCTCCGCCAAGGCATTGACCTCGGCATGCGGTTCGCCGGCCTTATGGTGATAGCCCTCACCCACAATATTGCCTTCGGCATCCACAATCACGCAGCCAACCATCGGATTGGGACTGGTATTGCCCTCTGCCTGCAGCGCCAGCTCCAGGGCCCGCTGCATATATGCTTCATCTGTCATTCTTGCCAAAATATCACCTTCCAGTAATATAAAAAACCGCATAAAGACCTAAGGAGCCCATATGCGGTAAAAAACTGTTTTGCCACCTTTTATCATCCAGACTATACTGTCGGTACCGGAATCGCACCGGTTCATGCGCTGCTGCGCTAGCGGACTTTACCGCCGATCGGGAATTGCACCCTGCCCCAAAGGTTACATTATGAAGTTATTTTTATTATAGCGTCAAATTTTCTTCCAGTCAAGAAAACTATACGTGAACACTATGATTTACTTCGCTGCCTCTTTAATAATTTCGTAGGTCCAGCGTGCAGTGTTGTACAAATCCTCTTCCTTCAGATATTCCGCGGTAGTATGCACATTGCTCATGCCGGTTGCCAACAGACCGCAGGGCAGGCCGTAGCCGCAAAGATAATTGCCGTCACTGCAGCCGCCGGTGGTTTTCAGCTCTACCGGGAAGCCCAGTGTTTCCGCAGCGCGTGCTGCCAGCTTAATGCATTCGTGGTCCTTGTTCAGCTCCACAGCAGGACAGCCTTCCACTACTTCGAATTCAACCTGACCGCCACCGGCCACAACAGCCTCTTTAATCAGAGCGATGGTGGAATCCTTCAGCGCCTCCAGACGCGGTACGTTCAGAGAGCGCATATCAATGACGAATTTAGCCTCCGGGCAAACGATATTAGTGCCAACGCCTGCGTTGAACATGCCGATGTTAAAGGTAGTTTCGCTGTCCAGACGACCGTAAGCAGGCAGCTTGGACAAAGCATCCGCCGCCAGCATAATCGCATTGACGCCTTCTTCCGGAGCAATGCCTGCATGGGCAGCCTTGCCCTTGACGGTTACGTAAATATCGTACAGCTTCGGTGCAGCATAGGTAATTTCGCCCGGTGCGCCGCCGATATCCATGCAATAACCGTAATCAGCCTTAATCCAGCTCTGGTCCATGTTTACTACACCAAGGCAGCCGATTTCCTCACTTACAGTAAAGCACAGCTGCACGTCGCCGTGAGCTACGCCATCCTCCTTCAGTGCGCGCACCGCCTCCAGCATGGCAGCAACGCCAACCTTGTCGTCACCGCCCAAGGTCGTGGTACCGTCGCTGTACAGCACGCCGTCCTTGCGGACAACCTTGGTGCCGGTTGTCGGTGCTACGGAATCCATGTGTGCTTCGAACAGCAGCTTCGGAGCATTCGGCACGGTGCCCTTCACATAGGCCCACACATTACCGCAGGTACCGCCGGTTTTCTCGTGCGCCTTATCCATCTCAGGCTCCAGGCCAAGCTCGCGCAGCTTCGCCATAATCAGCTCTGCTTCCTGCTTTTCATCCTTACTGGGGCAGGGAACGCTTACCAGCTCTATAAATTCATCAATCAATCTTGTTTTGTTTATCATTATGGTCACCTCGTAAAAGTTTAAGATATAAGCATATTATATACCTTAATGAAAGCCGCGCGCAAGTTTAACTGCCGGCAATATTACAGCTGCAGATAGCGGCAGGCCAGATACAAAGCGCCCGCAACCAAACCACCGCAGGCACGGATTCGCAGCTTTTTCGCATCAACGCGCTCCGGGTCGCTTTTCTGCAGACGGCCGATGCCGCCCAGCAGCAGCCAGGCGGAAAACAGCAGCATAGCCGCCGCCAGATAATCCCAGCTTTCCAATTTAGCAAAAATCTCCATTATATCACCTATTCTTTATTTTTTGCGGACACAGATATGCATAGTGACAGTAAGCACAGCTTTCGTTACAGCTGCAGGCGAAATCGTCCTCCTCGCCCTTACCGCTGATTTCCTCGCACAGCTCTATTGCCTCCTGCAGGTACGATTTATCCAACGGCAGCTGCCAAACGCTCATATTCTGCAGAAAGTGCAGCTCGGCGCACACAACTCTTTTGCCGGGGTACAGCTTTTCCGCAGCATCCTTATACAGCGCCAGCTGATAAGCATAACCCAGCTTCACCTCGTCAGGCTCCGGCGGCGTACCTGTTTTATAGTCCACTATTATCATATTATCATCTTCGTCAAAGGCCAGCAAATCAATTACGCCCTCAGCCGCCAGCTCCTGCTGCAGAGGCTGTACAAATTCTAATTCACGCTTCTGCTTTTTGGGCAATAATTTATACAAATCGCTGCTGATATAAGCATCAAACATACTCTTGGCCTGTGTTGCCGCAGCGCCGGGAGCAAATTCATCCAGTGCAATGGCAAAAACAGCCTCCGCATTATAGCCATTATACAGCTCCAGCGCTTTATGCACAATACTGCCGGTTACACTAGCAGGCAGCTCGTGCGCCTGCTCTCCGGCAACTGTCTGCTCCAGCTCAGGCACTGCCAAAACCTGCTGGTAGTAATATTGACGCTGACAATGCAGATACGTCTGCAGTGCACTTGCGGTAAAGCAGGTACGGCCGCAGGCTGCGTAGGCAGGCAGCGGTGCCAAGGACAACGGCTCCAGCGCCAGCTGCTGCTGCACGCCCTGCTGCACAACAGCCGGGCTTAAAGCATCGGCACACAAAAGGCGTACCCAAGGACAGCTGCTTTCCTGCTTGTCCCAATCCACCTCGTATACTGCCTGCAGCTGCTGCCACCAGCCCTTGGCGGCAGGCAGAGCGATAACAGCCTCCGGCAGCTTTTCTTCCGCCACCGTACCGACCATTAAAAGCTGCTTTTTGGCACGCGTCATAGCAACATAAAGCAGACGTCTGCTTTCTTCTTCTTCCAGCTCACTATCGCGCGCCTTCGCCAGCTCGTACACGCCGCTGTTTTGCAGCTGCATTTCCTTATCGGGCACCTTAATGCCCAAAAGTCCCTGCTCGCCTTCCTTCCCCGAAAAATATTTAATGGATGCGGTATCGCCCTTCACTGATTTATCTAACTGCGGTAAAATAACAAGATCGAATTCCAAGCCTTTGGAATTATGTATCGTCATAATCTGCAGTGCATCATCGGCCTGTACGGTAGCGGCAGGCTCCTTGCTGCTGCTTGCGCGCAAATCCTTAACGTTTTGCAGCCATTCCGCCAGCGATGCCTGCTTCGTTTGGCAATACTGCTGTGCCAGGCGGCGCAGCTTTTTGACATTGGCCAGCTTGCTCGGGCCGTTTTCCTGCTGCGACAGAACGAATTCCGGCTTCAGCTCGTCCCAAAGCTGTGCGAACAGCTCCGGCAATGCCATCAGTGCTGCTGCCTGACGTAGGCTGCGTAAGCGTTCGGCAGCCTGCATAGCCAGCGCCTGCTGCTCCGGCTGCAGGTTCAGCTGCAGCTCACCGCTGCCGACAGCCTGCAGTACATCCCATAACGGTTTATCATTTTCGGTCTGCCAGAAAAGCTGCGTCAGCGTTGCATCATCCAAACCGAAATAGTTGGAGCGCAAAGCGCCTGCCAGCTCCAGGCTTGCGTAACGGTTGTGCAGCACAGCCAGCAGATTCAGAATATCCAGAACCTCCTGCTGCTCATAAAAGCCCTTGCCCTTAACTACTACGCAATTTATGCCGTAGCCCTGCAGCGTCTGCCGCAAAATTTCGCAATGCGTCATTGCGCGCAGCAAAATAGCCTTGCTTGCCCCCGGCCTGAGCTGCGGCTCAACCTTGGGCAGCTCCTGCTGCAGATAGGCGGCGATTGCCTCTGCCTCCTTCTGCCATTTATCCTCTTTAGCGCCCAGGTCATCATCCTTGGATTTATACGGCACCTGCAGCAGGCAAACCTTAGCGCCGCCGGTGTTAGCACCCTCGTGATGCTCCAGACAGATTTCCTCCTTCGGCAAATCCATCAGCTGACAAAAGGCGGTATTACAGCTTTCGACAATGCTCTGCGTGCTGCGGAAGTTGGTTTTCATGCCCAGGTTCTGTCCCGCATTTTGCGCGATATCCTCTTTTACCTTATTAAAAACGCTGACATCGGCATGACGGAAACGATAAATAGACTGCTTCACATCACCGACGATAAAAAGATTATTCTTGCCGTCCAGCTTGTTACCGCAGAGCAGATAAATCAGCTGACGCTGGCGTTCGTTGGTGTCCTGGAACTCGTCTACCATAATATATTTATAGCGCTCCTGATACTTTTGCCGCAGCGCCTCATTCTTCTGCAAATGCTCGATGGCCAGCAAATCCAGATCATCATTAAACAGGATATTATTTTCCTGCTTGCGTGCGCTCAGGCAGGCATAAAACTCCTGCAGCACGGCAAGCCAATCCTGCACCAAATCGCAGCCCTTGGCGTTCAAAAGTACATGGTTCAGCTCCTGACGCAGATTTTTTAAATTAGTCAGCTCCGCTGCCAACGCCTTGCCACTAACCTTAACAACGCCCGACGCATCCAGCAGGGAGCACTCCGGCTCCGGCGCCAGCAGCTGCTTTTGCATTTCGTCCAGCAGTCCTGCGGCCTCCGTCAACGTCTGGCGTCCCTTGGTCTTTGCCCCCAAAGCCTCGCGCGCTTCGATTACCTCGCGCACAGCAGCAAACAGCTTCTGCTGCAGAGCCGGCAGTTCTTCCTTCGCCTTAAGATAAGGCTCTGCCAGATTATCTTCACGCACCAGCTCCGAGAGCTTGTCCCCCAGCGCCGTAACCTGATTAACAAAGCTGTTAACGCCGTAGGTCTGCACCAGCCTGCGCAGGGCAGCGTTTTCCTTGATATTTTTGCGTAAAAACTGCTGCAGCGTTTCTTTAAAAAAGTCCTGCGCTTCAAAATCCTCTAAAATCGTAAATTCCGGATCAAGCTGCGTTTCTACCGGGTTATCTCTCAAAATACGGCTGCACAGGCTGTGAATCGTGCTTATCGGCGCGCTCTCCACCTTCTGCAGATGCTCCTGCCAGCGCAGTCTTTCCAAATCAGTCTGCGCCTGCTCCACACATTCGCCGACAGCCTGACGCACACGCCCCTTGATTTCGTCGGCAGCCTTGCGCGTAAAGGTTATCGCCACAATATTCGTGGGATTAACGCTCAAATCCGAGCGCAGAATTTGCACAAAGCGCTTCATCAGTACATAGGTTTTACCGCTGCCGGCACCGGCGAGCAGCGAAACATTGCTTTTAATCGTATTTATCGCCAAAGCCTGCTCCGGTGTAGGGTTCTTACTCATCGCTCTCGCCTCCCTGTCCGCCGTCGCCATTCACCAGCTGCACACGGCAAATATCGTGTAACGGGCAATATACATCGCAGCGTCTGCAGCCTGCCAATGCAAAATCGCCTGCATAAATTCTTTCTATATAATCCTTCAGCAACTGCTCTTTTTCCTGCTTAAAGCTATCCCAGGTCAGCTCTGCGGCCTTCTTCGGCTTTTTATACGGCAAGTCGCTGTTGCCCACGCTTTCCAGCAAAAAGGCACTTTTGCGCTTGCCCTCCTTCAGCGAATAATAGCAGCCGCCGCTGACTGCAAGCTGCTCCTTGGAAAGCGCCGCCACCGCCAGCAGATACACCGGCAGCTGCAGGTCGAGCCCCTGCTCCATAGCACTGCCTGTGGGAGGCGTGCCACTTTTATAGTCCGTGATAAAAGCATGCTCGCCGTCGCTGTCGATTCTGTCAACTCTGCCGATGAGCGATACATCACTGCCGTCACTGAGCGTCAGGTACAAGGGCTTGCCGTTTTTAGAGCTGAAATTCCATTCCACAGCCTGCGGCCTAAAGCCGCCCCAACGCTGCTGGTCGGCATATTCAAAGCGCAGCCAGCGCACCAGCATACGCCAGAGGCGCTGCTTTTCTACCTGCCAGATATCCTCGTTTACGGAAGCAACGGTACTGCCGCCGTCATTGCGCGCAGCGGTGCAGACATCCTCAAAGACTGCCTCCAGCTCCTCCGTCAGGTCTGCCATAGTTTCGCCGATAATTTTGCTGCCAAGATAAGGCTCGACAAAGCTTTTCAGCGTCTGGTGCAGGATATCACCGGCATCACGCGGCTGCAGCAAATCATCCGCTTCCTCCGCCGCCTGCGCCAGCCACACCTTCTCCGCCAAAAAGCGGAAGGGGCAGGCAGCATAAGCCTCCAGCCTGCTCGCACTGAAGCGGCTGCCGATTTGCTTACGCAGCAGCTTCGTCGGCAGGGAATTTTGCAAGTCGCCATTATATTCCGGCTGCTGTGCCTTACGCAGAATATCCGCTTTGGCTGCCAGCTGCTGCTCCGCAGAGGGAGCCTTTTGCCCGCTGAGCTCTGCTATTTTCGGCAAATCCGCAGCAGCAAAGCGCTTGTCGCTGTACGCCTCCTCCGCCGAAGCAACGCCGAAATCAGGCAGCGTCTGCGCCTTCACATAGTCCTTGTCCAGACGCTTGTCCTCACTTCCCGGCTGCAAAAACAGCTTCCAGATTTCCTCCAGATAGCTGCTGGCCAGGCTTTCGCCTACATCCTCATGCCAAGTGAGGATGAGCTCCTTTTGCGCCGCACACACAGCCTGAGCAAAGAAATAAGCATCCTCATCAAAGGAGGAGCCAACCGTGGGCAAATCGTAGCCTGCGTCCGCCAGCTGCTTGCGCTCCGTATCGTTATAAATCCAGTTTTCGTTTTTAGCCTGTGGAAACTCGCCCTCGCGCAGGCCCATAATATACACGCTGTCGAAGCTCAGGCCCTGTACGTTGCCAACCTCCGTAAAGAGTACGCCGTCCCTGCGGCCGAAGCGCAGAGTAAGCTGCACCTGCCCCAAGGCCTCCTGCAGCAGGCTGTTCCATTGGCTCAGTGTCAGCTTGTAATCACTGTTTTTCGCAACCTCGTAATCACGCACAAGCTGCTGCACAGCCTTCAGCACAGCATCCTTGCTGCGCAGGCAGGCCAGCATAAAGTCAAGCGGCACGCCCTGCTTATGCAGGCTGCCCAGACGCTCTTCCAGCGGCAGCGATTGCACAAGCTGCGTCAGCTGCTCGGCATATTCGCTGATGGCAGCCTCCGCCTTAGTGGTTTCTATAAAAGCATCCAGCTGCTGCCACAGCTCCGTTGCATCCCCCAGCAGCTCGTGTGCCTTCTGCATAGCCTCCTGACGTGTTTTGAAATACGTTTGCGTGCGCAGGCTGCTCGCCGTTTCCACATCCACATCAAAGAACAGACGCAAAAGCTCACAGCTCAGCAGCTCCAGATAGGCCGCTGCCGCCTCACGTCCTCTGCCTGCGGCAGTAAGCAGCAGGCGCAGCATAACAGCCAACGGCTGAGCTGCCAGCGCAGTTGTCTGCGGCAGGCTCACCGGCACACCGTATTCATCCGCCAGCTGGCGCAAGCCGCTGTATAAGGAAAAGTCGCGCACGGCAACAACAATGCGATTGGCAGCGCACTTTTCATGTGCCAGCTGCTGCTTGATACGCTTCAGCACCCAGCGCATCTCCTGCTCATCGGAGGCAAAGCAGTAGCTTTCCACACCCTCCGCAGGCACAGGCGCAGGCGCATGCCCCAAGTGACGCAGCTGCCGCATAGCAACGCCTGCCGGAGCTTGTCCCAATTCCTCTGCCGCAAGGCTTGCAACAGTCGCGCCAAGAATTTTCAGCGCGTTGACGGTGTTCGTGCTCGCGCGCATAAACTTGGTAATTGATTCATACTTGGCTTTTTCGTCGGAGCTTACTCTGCGTCCTTCGTAGCTCATGCTGATTACCAGATCATCCACATGCTTCGCCAAGGCCTGCAGAAAGTTTATCTGCACCTGGTCAAGGCTGAAGAAATCGCAGATATAGATATGCTTCCAGGGGATTTTGCAATCCTGCTTCTGCAGCATTTCCATAGCCAGACGATACTTGCCCTCCAGGTCATACCAGTTATTGTTTTCCAGATATTGACGATAAAGCAGATAAAAATTGCAGACGCCCAAATCCTTGCCCTTCAGCTCATCCTCCTCAAAGGATTTTTGGATTTGGCCGTAGATATCCTCCTTAGTGGCACCGCAGCGTGAAAGCTGGCTTACGAGCGAGGTCATGGCCTTCACAAAGCCTGTTTTATGCGCCAGCGAGCCGAAATATTCCAGCTGCTTATGCGTAGTCATACCGGTAAGCTGCTTGTTTTCCATCATATAGTCGATGATGTCCTGCACAATCAGCTCCTGGCTGCGGCGGCTCAATTCCTTGTAATCGCTGCCACCGTTAAGGTTCATCAGCTTGCTTGCCAGAGTATCCATGCCCATTGTTTCCACATTAGCATAATTGCGGTGCACATCGTCCGTCAGCAGGCGGTTCGGTAGCACCAGCACGCCTTCGCCCAACGGCTGTTGCGAAAGCTTCTCTGCCAGCTGCGAGCGCAGGCTGCAGCCGAGAGGTACATAAATCAACTTTGCCATAACAATCTCCTTCTGTTTATCCTTTAGCGTAAGGTTGCTCAAATCTTTATAATGCTTATTATACCATAAGCGACTGTCAAAGATTGTCTATTTGAGGAACGGATTTTTAGGGAAACTAAAAAGGCTGCCACATAATTGTGACAGCCTACTGAAAATACAATATTATGCTTCGTATTCAGCTAACTTTGCAGCAGCCTTCGGGCAGCCTTTTGCGGCAGCCAGTTCGAAGTAGGTCTTGGAGCAGATTTTGTGGCCCATTGCCAGATATTGCTCGCCCAGCTTGTACATATCTTCTGCGTATTCAATGTCCTTCAGCTTTGCAGCAGCCTTCGGGCAGCCTTTAGCAGCAGCCAGTTCGAAGTAGGTTTTGCCGCAGATGCAGTGGCCCATGCCCAGATAATGCTCGCCCAGCTTGTACATATCTTCTGCATATTCCATGTCTTTCAGCTTAGCAGCAGCCTTCGGGCAGCCTTTGGCAGCAGCCAGCTCAAAGTAGGTCTTGGAGCAGATGCAATGGCCCATTGCCAGATAATGCTCACCCAGGTCATACATATCTTGTGCATATTCCATGTCCTTCAGCTGTGCGATTGCTTCCTCGGAGCCTTTAGCGGCAGCCAGCTCCAGATAGGTTTTACCGCTAATGCAGTGGCCCATACCCAGATATTGTTTAGCAAGCATCAGGCAGCCTGCAACATATTCTTTTTCTTTAGCTTCGGCAGCAGCGATTTCTTCATCGGTAACGCCTGCTTTTTCTTTGAACCATGCCATGATAGCATCCATGTCTTCAGCCTTGTGCAGCACGCTTCTGAATTTATGGTCAATCACCTTGGTAGTATACAGGTACTCAACACCCAAATCCAAGTCAAAATAATCCAATCCGAAAAATGTCAGAATACCATCAATAACAACCTCAGCATTAGCAGGATCCTTTGCCAGCTTAGCAATTTGTAAATACTTTTCAGCAACAGTCGTCATTTAAAAAACCTCTCTTTTTCATTCTTTTGTAAGAATAATCAATTATTAGTTCCTTTGGAACCAATATAATCATATCACGATTGAAATTAATTATCAACTATTATATGGGAAATGGTAGGAAAATGGGAGATGGGATACTCAAAACATCAAAACACCTTCGGGATCATATGAGGTTTTAGTTCCAAAATGTTCAATTTTCGTATTATATTTAGCACCCAAATTATAAAAACGCAGGCTATCCTTCGTCAGGTCAGCAATCTTAAGGAGCTCATTTTGTAAAAAAGCATAGTCATGTGGTTCTACCAAACATTCAAACACCGAATTCTGTACCCGCTGCCCATACTTCAAACACATTTTAGCAATCTTGTTAAGTCTTCTCCTGCCAGCGGCATCCTGAGTATTAACATCATATGTTACCAATATCAGCATAGCATTTTATCCTCACTTCCACAAATAGCTCGGATATTCATCTATATCTCCGCGTATATATCTGGCTAAAAGCTGCGCCTGAACAAAAGGCACTAATCCCCATGGTATTTTTTCTTGCAAAAACGGATGCATAATTACGTCTTGCTTACGTTTTTGCCAAGCTTCAAAAAATGTCTTTCGTCCATCGTCATTTAATAATACACTGCCGTTTTCCTGATTATTAAATGATTTTTCATTAATCACACGATTATTAATCAACGTAAGCACAAATCTATCTGCTATAATGCTGCGAAACTCTTCCATCAAATCAAGAGCTAAAGACAAGCGTCCCGGTCTATCCCGATGCATGAAACCAATATACGGATCCAAGCCGGCTCCTTCAAGTGCTGCAGCACAATCGTTAGCCAAAATAGTATATGCAAAGGATAATAGAGCATTTACAGGATCGGTCGGAGGCCTTTTATTTCTATTAGTAAATCTAAAATAAGCCTTATTTTGCAATACAAGCTCATTAAACTGAGCAAAATACAAGCTGGCAGCATCGCCCTCCAATCCTCTCAGTACAGCTAAATCGGTACATTTTCTGGAAAGCCTTGTTAAACGCATAATTTCATGGCTGGCTTGTTCAATATTAGCTACATCAACAGTTAAAGAATGGTCACGTTTGGCACGCTCCAAAACGCTACGAGAATTATACAGTTTGCCAACAATAAAATTACGCGCTATTTTACAGCTAAGCTCCTCTGAATCCGAAATCCGATACTGTTCTTTGCGTAACAATACATTGCTGTTATTATGCCCCATAACTCGCGCCAGAAATCTTCCGCTTGGTTTATAAAAACACACGGCTATCCCATGCTCAGCACATTTTCCCAATAACGCCGGACTCGCTCCCATATAGCCAAAATATAAAATCTGCTCAAACATACGCAACGGTAATTTTTTTATTGCAGTACCATTCCTGTTTATTACCACGTTTTCATTGTCCAGCGATAAATAAACATCTTCGCTTGTCACAAATAAAGTATTCAGTAAATGTCTCATAATGCATCCTCATTTAAAAATTTTGCATAATAATCCGCTACAACTGTCTTCCTGCATATAACCGGCAAACAAATATCCTTTAAAGAACATAAGCTACAGCCTTTTTTAGGCTTAACATTCGGTGTATAGCCCTGTCTATAATAGTTATGCATTTCGCGCAACATAGATTCTACATTTTCACGCATAGAAGCAGTAAAAGCAATCTCTTCTCGACGATGTGTTTCATTATAATATAACGCACCTTTAGGTATATCAACATGCAGCATTTCTTCCAAACACATAGCCTGACAGCATAATTGTAATCTGTCAGCATCAATCAGCTTACTCTTTCCGCGCTTATACTCTATGGGATAAGGGTGCCACAATCCTTCACGTCCATATAAAGTGCATCCGTTTTCAGTCTTACTGAATTCGACAACATCACATTGTCCGGAAACGCCTAATCTTCTTGAAAAGATACTCAAGGAACGTGTAATTAACAGATTACCGCGTTTTTCTATAAAGCCATCATCATGACAACGTTCATGGATTATGTTACCCTCAATTGTTCTTACATTTTCCTGCCATTGATTTTCTATATGAATAAACGCCCATTGTCGACGGCAAAAGCAAAAATGCTGAATACCTGATAATTGTAAGAATTCATCTTCACAATATTCCATAAGAATTCTCCTTTCCCTATTAGCTAATCAGAATACGTCATTTGTGTTAACAAAACCGAAAATCCAACCGTGTTCCTTATTTCAATCCACGCTCCCTCACGGGAGCGACCAATTATACTGCGTCTGAATAACGCAGGCGAAGTCATTTCAATCCACGCTCCCTCACGGGAGCGACTGGCACAGATGCTATAGTGAGCTAAGGGCAGGCATTTCAATCCACGCTCCCTCACGGGAGCGACATTATACATGCTTAGACGGAAAAGCGATTGCAGAGATTTCAATCCACGCTCCCTCACGGGAGCGACTGCGGTATACCTTGATTCTTCCATCCTTCTTACAATTTCAATCCACGCTCCCTCACGGGAGCGACTGGCGATGGTGCCTTCAATGGCTGCCTTCTGCTCATTTCAATCCACGCTCCCTCACGGGAGCGACCTGCTGTGATTAAGGCGGACGGCACGCCAGCTAATTTCAATCCACGCTCCCTCACGGGAGCGACATTCCTGAGCCGTAGTAATACAGTAAAATTTCTGATTTCAATCCACGCTCCCTCACGGGAGCGACATTAAAGACGTTTTACTTCAAAAAGGTATTGAAAATATTTCAATCCACGCTCCCTCACGGGAGCGACCTGCTCAACTCCGACGAGTGCCGCCCCTACATCGAATTTCAATCCACGCTCCCTCACGGGAGCGACTGATTGGCTATCGCCTGCAGGGCGAGAAAGGATGTATTTCAATCCACGCTCCCTCACGGGAGCGACCGGTCAAACAAATCAAACGCCATTAAATATTGCATTTCAATCCACGCTCCCTCACGGGAGCGACCGCTTACGTCAACGGCAACAAGCTGACCGGCACAATGAATTTCAATCCACGCTCCCTCACGGGAGCGACTGTTATAAGGCAAAACAGATGATATAATATAGCCAATTTCAATCCACGCTCCCTCACGGGAGCGACTGTAAGTGTTACCAAATCACCTGGCTCAAGCCTGCAATTTCAATCCACGCTCCCTCACGGGAGCGACTACTGCAAACCATAGGTATGGAATAGCCCTCAGAAACATTTCAATCCACGCTCCCTCACGGGAGCGACAATCTGCTCGCTATGTTGCTAAATACTCTCTTAAATTTCAATCCATGCTCCCTCACGGGAGCGACCATCAGACAACGTAGGCAGAGTAACAAATTTTTGAATTTCAATCCACGCTCCCTCACGGGAGCGACTCGTTTTCCTACTTATGGCCGTTGCCGTGGTTATATATTTCAATCCACGCTCCCTCACGGGAGCGACGAGCATCCTCGTTCAGACCTTTGATAATTCCCTGAATTTCAATCCACGCTCCCTCACGGGAGCGACTATTTCCGAAAGGAGTTGATTTTTATGAGTTTACCATTTCAATCCACGCTCCCTCACGGGAGCGACATGTTAATGTTTTCAAAGTCCAAGATGGCTATGATTTCAATCCACGCTCCCTCACGGGAGCGACAGTTCGATACCGTTCACGGGCACCTCGATGTTCTCATTTCAATCCACGCTCCCTCACGGGAGCGACCGTGCTTTGCTAATTCCCCCACAGGCCATTATTTCCATTTCAATCCACGCTCCCTCACGGGAGCGACAAACTCTGCCCGGCGTAAAAACAGATGACCTGTCTATTTCAATCCACGCTCCCTCACGGGAGCGACCATCAGGCCAAGGAGGATAGCAAATGTCTAAAAATTTCAATCCACGCTCCAAGAGATGCGTGAGCTGCAGTCTCATATTTCAATCCACGCTCCCTCACGGGAGCGACGGAAGATATCAATGCGCAGGATGCAGAGCTGGAAATTTCAATCCACGCTCCCTCACGGGAGCGACCTTTATCCAAACGGCAACCAAGGCATTGACCGCAGGATTTCAATCCACGCTCCCTCACGGGAGCGACACATGCAGGCATTTTTTCCGGTCTGCTTTTTAAGAATTTCAATCCACGCTCCCTCACGGGAGCGACCTTAAGTGTTACATGTTGACTTGTCCATGACGCTATTTCAATCCACGCTCCCTCACGGGAGCGACTGACGGTCAGCGTCTGCACCATTGTTGTGCCGGTATTTCAATCCACGCTCCCTCACGGGAGCGACTTGAGAGCTTCCAACTTTTGGGCAAAGCAAGCCATTTCAATCCACGCTCCCTCACGGGAGCGACGGGGATAAAGATACCTTCCTGCCCTAAGGCTTCTATTTCAATCCACGCTCCCTCACGGGAGCGACGGCAGGTTTATCGATGTTAACGACTCGCAACTGCCATTTCAATCCACGCTCCCTCACGGGAGCGACCTTTGATATCCACGTCTTTAGCACCCAGATAAGTATTTCAATCCACGCTCCCTCGCGGGAGCGACGATGTTGCTCAATCTCCATAGGCATACCCCACATATTTCAATCCACGCTCCCTCGCGGGAGCGACTGCAATAGCCTTCTTGTCAAAAGCTACTATGTAAATTTCAATCCACGCTCCCTCGCGGGAGCGACTGGAAGATGTTGTCACCGCGGCCTACCTTGCCGATTTCAATCCACGCTCCCTCGCGGGAGCGACGTCATCTTTGCGACTTTCAAGATATTGCGCCAAATTTCAATCCACGCTCCCTCGCGGGAGCGACGCAACAGTTGTGATGTCGGCTGTGGCCTGCTCAAATTTCAATCCACGCTCCCTCGCGGGAGCGACCTTCGCCGTATGTTATGCCTTGCGTGCCAACATTAATTTCAATCCACGCTCCCTCGCGGGAGCGACCGAGGACGGTCCTGTATATTACGAAGCCAAAGTATTTCAATCCACGCTCCCTCGCGGGAGCGACCCTTGTCCTCAGTAGCAATAAACTCTACACCGCCGATTTCAATCCACGCTCCCTCGCGGGAGCGACATACTCACCATCAGCATTACCAATCAGCTTGTTATTTCAATCCACGCTCCCTCGCGGGAGCGACCTGCTGTTATTGATACTAAAAGGCTTGAAGCTCGAATTTCAATCCACGCTCCCTCGCGGGAGCGACTCGTAGCGCAGGATTGATTTCCTCCGAGGTGATATTTCAATCCACGCTCCCTCGCGGGAGCGACTAAGCTCATTCAGTTTGATTTCCTTTTCCTCAGCATTTCAATCCACGCTCCCTCGCGGGAGCGACACGGCAAGTGTTTGACAGGATGCTGGCTTGCCATATTTCAATCCACGCTCCCTCGCGGGAGCGACTATTTATCGCAGACCGGGCATGAAGTATATGGCACATTTCAATCCACGCTCCCTCGCGGGAGCGACCAAAACAAAGCTTGCCAATCCTGCAATTATAGCAAATTTCAATCCACGCTCCCTCGCGGGAGCGACCATTTGCTTTTCTCGGTGAGCAGGCCGTACTTAATATTTCAATCCACGCTCCCTCGCGGGAGCGACTATGGAGAATTTTCAACGTTGTAAGCAAGCCGAGATTTCAATCCACGCTCCCTCGCGGGAGCGACGGACAGTTTTTATTTGGTAAATGAGGTGATTATATATTTCAATCCACGCTCCCTCACGGGAGCGACGAGCATCCTCGTTCAGACCTTTGATAATTCCCTGAATTTCAATCCACGCTCCCTCACGGGAGCGACTATTTCCGAAAGGAGTTGATTTTTATGAGTTTACCATTTCAATCCACGCTCCCTCACGGGAGCGACATGTTAATGTTTTCAAAGTCCAAGATGGCTATGATTTCAATCCACGCTCCCTCACGGGAGCGACAGTTCGATACCGTTCACGGGCACCTCGATGTTCTCATTTCAATCCACGCTCCCTCACGGGAGCGACCGTGCTTTGCTAATTCCCCCACAGGCCATTATTTCCATTTCAATCCACGCTCCCTCACGGGAGCGACAAACTCTGCCCGGCGTAAAAACAGATGACCTGTCTATTTCAATCCACGCTCCCTCACGGGAGCGACCATCAGGCCAAGGAGGATAGCAAATGTCTAAAAATTTCAATCCACGCTCCAAGAGATGCGTGAGCTGCAGTCTCATATTTCAATCCACGCTCCCTCACGGGAGCGACGGAAGATATCAATGCGCAGGATGCAGAGCTGGAAATTTCAATCCACGCTCCCTCACGGGAGCGACCTTTATCCAAACGGCAACCAAGGCATTGACCGCAGGATTTCAATCCACGCTCCCTCACGGGAGCGACACATGCAGGCATTTTTTCCGGTCTGCTTTTTAAGAATTTCAATCCACGCTCCCTCACGGGAGCGACCTTAAGTGTTACATGTTGACTTGTCCATGACGCTATTTCAATCCACGCTCCCTCGCGGGAGCGACACGGGGGGCAGGATCATACCAATTACTTACGCCGATTTCAATCCACGCTCCCTCGCGGGAGCGACCTTTCCTTGTGTCTACTGTAATTCCTTTTATTCAAATTTCAATCCACGCTCCCTCGCGGGAGCGACATGTTTCCAGCAGTAATCGTAGACCTCCTCGGTCCGATTTCAATCCACGCTCCCTCGCGGGAGCGACAAAAGCCTTGCCAACAGCATCATGAATACCATGATATTTCAATCCACGCTCCCTCGCGGGAGCGACTGCGGAGGCCCTGCCCCGTTTGGTTACAAGCTCGAATTTCAATCCACGCTCCCTCGCGGGAGCGACTTGATGTTGCATAAATTCAGTACAGCAGATTTAGATTTCAATCCACGCTCCCTCGCGGGAGCGACCGTTCAGTACATATTCACCATTGCTAAGCATGGCAGATTTCAATCCACGCTCCCTCGCGGGAGCGACGCAATGCTGTTGTCTGCATGAGTATCAGAGGACAATTTCAATCCACGCTCCCTCGCGGGAGCGACAACATTATTGCGAAATGAACAGGAAATGATATATTATTTCAATCCACGCTCCCTCGCGGGAGCGACTAAATATCAATACTTTTATAATCTTCCTAAAAAAATTTCAATCCACGCTCCCTCGCGGGAGCGACGCCGTCTTTCGCTCATCTCGGTGAACAGGCTATAATTTCAATCCACGCTCCCTCGCGGGAGCGACCGAACATTAATCAGACCGATAACATAACCAAATTCCATTTCAATCCACGCTCCCTCGCGGGAGCGACCTAATATTGTTTTAAATGGCGGAGCAGGTAGGATTCATTTCAATCCACGCTCCCTCGCGGGAGCGACCGCCTGCGTCTGCAAGGCTGGGAAGATAGGGAAGGATTTCAATCCACGCTCCCTCGCGGGAGCGACAAGTATTACCGGTATTTTTGAAAGTGGGATTAGAAATTTCAATCCACGCTCCCTCGCGGGAGCGACATGACAACTCTGTCATAAGGATATACATCACCGATTTCAATCCACGCTCCCTCGCGGGAGCGACCTGACACCATTCGTCATTCTGACGATTGGTTCACATTTCAATCCACGCTCCCTCGCGGGAGCGACTTAGCCGTTTCAGCTCCGTAACGTTCACTAGCTTTAATTTCAATCCACGCTCCCTCGCGGGAGCGACAAGTACAATCCATTGTAAAGGTATCACCGGGTAATTTCAATCCACGCTCCCTCGCGGGAGCGACTTTAAGCTCTTTAGCAGATGCAGACTGCAAAACAATTTCAATCCACGCTCCCTCGCGGGAGCGACCAATCGTTCCGCAGGAAGAGTGGTATAGAATTGCCATTTCAATCCACGCTCCCTCGCGGGAGCGACCGGGACAAGGCCGCTTACACCTGCTGTCCCCGACATTTCAATCCACGCTCCCTCGCGGGAGCGACCCTGGAAAAGCTGAACGAAGCGGAAGAACATGCAATTTCAATCCACGCTCCCTCGCGGGAGCGACGTGTTGCGGAAGGGTGTATTATATAACCGTAGCAGAAAATTTCAATCCACGCTCCCTCGCGGGAGCGACGCACAATTTTGATTGGTGATTTGGCCAAGATTCTATTTCAATCCACGCTCCCTCGCGGGAGCGACATAATTCATGTAACCGTTACCCGTATGGTTATGAATTTCAATCCACGCTCCCTCGCGGGAGCGACTTATGTTGACGAATTCGACAGATTGGCAATGACACTTATTTCAATCCACGCTCCCTCGCGGGAGCGACATCTCCGTAAAGTTCGTTTACTAGGTCCATGCTAATTTCAATCCACGCTCCCTCGCGGGAGCGACCGCTGCGCGGTGAATGGATTGAAAGCCTCGTCTGGATTTCAATCCACGCTCCCTCGCGGGAGCGACTAACGGCCTGCACTATTGGAGCGGCCGAGCACGATTTCAATCCACGCTCCCTCGCGGGAGCGACGGGTACAATCAGCACTAACACTTCTTCTATTCAGCAATTTCAATCCACGCTCCCTCGCGGGAGCGACGGACAAGGCATTGCTACTGCTGCTGGCGCACAAATTTCAATCCACGCTCCCTCGCGGGAGCGACACAAAGCTGTTTTGGTGGCGGCGGCAGCAAACAAGATTTCAATCCACGCTCCCTCGCGGGAGCGACCAAAAGCAAGCTGATACTGCCCAGCGTGTCGGTATTTCAATCCACGCTCCCTCGCGGGAGCGACACGTATCTAAAAAAATATACTTGCGGAAATCCGCCATTTCAATCCACGCTCCCTCGCGGGAGCGACTGTATATGTGGATGCTGCTTTTATTCCCCACTGCAATTTCAATCCACGCTCCCTCGCGGGAGCGACCGACCGCATGAGCGCTATCATGTGTGAGCCGATAATTTCAATCCACGCTCCCTCGCGGGAGCGACGCTGTCCCGCAAGGCCGTTGAGCTGACCGGACTGGAATTTCAATCCACGCTCCCTCGCGGGAGCGACGGCCACGTGCCTGGTATTGTCCGACCTGCAGGAGAATTTCAATCCACGCTCCCTCGCGGGAGCGACAATAACCTAAAACGGAGGCGAGCAGAATTTATCGGATTTCAATCCACGCTCCCTCGCGGGAGCGACCGTATCTTATACAAAAATCTGCTGAACTGCATCATTTCAATCCACGCTCCCTCGCGGGAGCGACTAATGGCCAAGATATCTGATATCTGTATCAGCATATTTCAATCCACGCTCCCTCGCGGGAGCGACACAGCCGCGGTATCGCCATCGATACTGCGCTGGTATTTCAATCCACGCTCCCTCGCGGGAGCGACGATGCCCTCGCTGTAATGATGTTGCATAGCGCTATTTCAATCCACGCTCCCTCGCGGGAGCGACTGCAATACAAGCACATATGGGGGCAAGCTGACAGAATTTCAATCCACGCTCCCTCGCGGGAGCGACAGGTTGTCTATAACACACGCTTCGGCGAAAGCTATATTTCAATCCACGCTCCCTCGCGGGAGCGACGGTACATGCGCTGAGAGAAAACCCGGCGCCGAGTATTTCAATCCACGCTCCCTCGCGGGAGCGACCAGGCGCACATTCGGGGCAGTATCTCTGATTCGCGATTTCAATCCACGCTCCCTCGCGGGAGCGACTCTGGCCGGTCGACGTCGGCAAGCTCACGCCAGTATTTCAATCCACGCTCCCTCGCGGGAGCGACAAGCACCGCTATCTGTGGGAGCAAGCTACTGGCGAATTTCAATCCACGCTCCCTCGCGGGAGCGACCTGGCCAAATCAATCGGGTCGCCCTCGCTACCAGCGATTTCAATCCACGCTCCCTCGCGGGAGCGACCGGAAAGCTCGTAGTAATAGTCTTGTACGATACCATTTCAATCCACGCTCCCTCGCGGGAGCGACCTTGCAACAGGATTTGCAACAGGCTCATGCGTCATTAATTTCAATCCACGCTCCCTCGCGGGAGCGACAGGTTTGGATAGCCTAAAGATTTTACGGCATCAGTATTTCAATCCACGCTCCCTCGCGGGAGCGACGAGTGTAGGAGAGATAGAAAGGTGGTAATGGTTATATTTCAATCCACGCTCCCTCGCGGGAGCGACGAAAGGTATGGGTTTTCTGCCCATAATATTCAAAATTTCAATCCACGCTCCCTCGCGGGAGCGACGCAAGCACCGATTTAATTGTCTTGACCGCCGGCAACATTTCAATCCACGCTCCCTCGCGGGAGCGACCCATTGCAATGTCACCTGTGAGCTTCAGCAGTATTATTTCAATCCACGCTCCCTCGCGGGAGCGACATTGATGTTGCGTTAGATAACCAGCATCATTAATATTTCAATCCACGCTCCCTCGCGGGAGCGACACCACCAGCTGGCGTATTGTACTTGCTGTTGATATTTCAATCCACGCTCCCTCGCGGGAGCGACATGCCGACTTCACGCAGGAGCAGTTAGCCGCACTATTTCAATCCACGCTCCCTCGCGGGAGCGACGTAGGCGTTAATCTCTATGCGTGGTCTGGCACAATTTCAATCCACGCTCCCTCGCGGGAGCGACCCGTGTTGTCTGGTTTAACGGTAGTGGACAATCTTATTTCAATCCACGCTCCCTCGCGGGAGCGACAAGGGTACGCTGATAAGGCTAAGGAGTATAGCGAATTTCAATCCACGCTCCCTCGCGGGAGCGACAAAGTAGAAACAGCAGTACCGATTAAACCGGAAAATTTCAATCCACGCTCCCTCGCGGGAGCGACAAATCTCTTTGTTAAGCACAGCCTGCTCACCGAGAATTTCAATCCACGCTCCCTCGCGGGAGCGACGGCAACTTCTCATTAGCAATACGGATTTCATTCTATTTCAATCCACGCTCCCTCGCGGGAGCGACCTATGATAACTCTATCATAGGGATATACATCACCAATTTCAATCCACGCTCCCTCGCGGGAGCGACCTTCATCTGCTAAGGAGCTTAAACTTCTTGACTTATTTCAATCCACGCTCCCTCGCGGGAGCGACCCAACGGCAAAAGCTGAAAGATTAGCTTGTGGAATTTCAATCCACGCTCCCTCGCGGGAGCGACTTGGAGTAAGCGGCATAATGTTTTTCTCCCACAAGATTTCAATCCACGCTCCCTCGCGGGAGCGACTTTCAAATCTTGCGAAGTAGCCTACAATATTATCGATTTCAATCCACGCTCCCTCGCGGGAGCGACAGCATCAAAACAAATTACTTCTCTATTCATTTAAATCAAGCATTTTTTGCGAACTAGCTCAACTCAAATACTCAAAAATTTATTTTGATGTGAGAAAACTTATAGTTTCCCATTCTAGCTTAAGTTGCGAACCTAAGTTAAATTTTATGTTCCATATAACTTCGCACAGGATAATTCTGCACTATTTTTACTCATGCCAATCAATATGCAAATAGCGGTTCTTTAATTCGTTATTTCCGTTATATAGTAAATTCTCAAAGAATTTCTCTAAATACACCGTAGTAGCGTGAACTCCATTTTGTAAATCATTATAGTTTGCTCTAACCAAAGCATTACGGAAATACCAGGAATCCTTAGCAAAAGCTTCATTACCTATGGAATATCCTAAAGAATTCAAATACTTTATGATAAAAACAGCAGTTGAGCGAGTGTTTCCTTCGCAAAAAGGATGTATCTGCCATATATCACAAGTAAATTTTGCTATATGCTTAACGATTTCACTCTCGCTAAGATTTCTATAAGAAAATCTCTTTTCAGTATTAAAATCATAGTCGAGTGTCATAGAAATGCTATCATAGGATGCGTAAAAAACACTTTTTCCATTCAAAACCCATTCATTTTTACTAATATTATAGGTTCTGACCTCTCCGGCATGAGCAAATACATTCGCAAAAAGGTTTTTATGTATGGAAATCCAATAAGCAGGAGAAAAGCTAAATGTTTTTTCTCCCAATATTGCAGTAATCCTACCTGCTACAACATCCGCTTCTTTCGTTCCAGCTTCAATAGCTTTCCTATCGTTGCATTCCTCATAATAACTACTGATTTTATCATTAGCTTCACTAATAGTGATTTTGCCTTCAATATTCTCTTTAGCCGTTTCCAGTAAGTAATCAGAAGTAGAAAGGCCATCTACTGCCTGTAAGCCAATTGCGGTCTGCCAGGCAACTGTTTTTTCTTCCAGCTTGGGTTCACCCAAACGAATATATTCATTTAAGTCTTGATACCAATCTTTCTGCATATTACATTCCTTCTTTAACTTCGGGAACAAGACCATTCAATTCATCGACAACAATATCATAATCATCTGCAGACAGTGCCTCTGCAATACCTTCCTTAAGCTTTACTTTAACAGAACGATGAACCTTAGCAGAAGAGTACTGCCCTTCCTTGCAATTATGCTTCCACCAATACAACTTAACAACTTCCATAGAGCCATCCGGACGAGCCGAAGAAGCATCATTTTCAAACAGAGTTAATAAACATTTTTTGACAACTTCAGCATCTTCATCTGTAAAACCAGTTTTCGTTGCAAGCTGAACATTAATGGCACCCTTAATTTCATACATACCAAACTTTATCATGTGCTTCATGCCCATTGTATCAGAAGATTTTCCTTCTTTGCCATCTTTATTTTCGCCATTGACACTTTTGGTAATTTGATAAGAGCATACTTCAACGGGATCAATGCTTACTGCCTGATGAATCGAGATAGGTCCTCTTACACCTACTGAAACACCTGCTGCTTCTTTATCTTTTTTATTATTAAATGCGAATACCTGTCCAAAACTACGCACATCAAGCCAAGTTTCACATGTCCAGGCAGCATACTGCTCCGGACTAACTTTGTCACCTTTCTTTACTTTCTTATCGCTCTTATCTTCTGCTAAATGTTTTTCTTCAAGCTTTTTAGCAATAAGTGCCGATGCACGATCACTTAAAGAAGTAAAGCCATCATCGCTGCGATCATTAGACTGGACAAAAATAGGATATCCCAAATCCTGCATACGGTTACGAATTTTACGTTTAATACATTCAGCTGTAATTTCACCATAGCTGCCATAATCAATACGCGGGCGATTACCATTAAGCGGATCACCATTGGGATTTGCCATTTTTACACTTACCAATAATACAAAGTCAATTTTGTTGCTTAATTCTGCCATTTTACTTATCCTCCTCTTGTTTGTCTTTTTTAGATATATATAAATCATTGCGCTGATCATAATAACCCATCAAATAACAGGGTTCCAGACTTTTATTGCGGATTTTATCAGCTGTTTCACCTATTTTTCCCATAATTTCGCCAATAAGGCCCAAATAGAAGTTTTTTCTTGTGTCCGGCAAATATTTCAAATAAGGTCTTAAAGCACCATTAATATTCGCTGCACCACTTTCCGGCTTAGCACAATAAAAATTCCACAATTTATCAGCATGAGTTTCCCTGATATCATTATCAGTATAGCCGTACCGGCTCTTCATTGCATCAATCTCTAGCTTTTCAAATACAGCTAATAATCTGCCATATAAATAATCACGATTCAACTTATTTTTATCAAGGCTCATATTCCATTCCTCCTTTTGGGCCTTATCATTATAATACTTTCTTATGACCGCACAAGCTACAGAAAGTATCTTTTCACGATTTTTCTTATTATAGCTTTTGGGCATTGAAGCCTTGGCAGTTAATGCCATTACTATATCATAAGGTATAGGTAGTTTCTCAATAAGACACTTAAACAGCCTCTGCATATGTTGTTTTAAAAGCTTATCATCAACTTCAACTTTGCTGTTATCATCATTGCCCCTCTGAACACCGAAAGCAAAACGCACTATATCATACAACAACGGTGATTGGATATTTTGATAAAAATACCAATAACAGCTATTATACCAGCTATTAATTCTTTCAAAAAAATCAGATGCCTTTAATTCATTATAATATACCAATGATAATCGTCCGGTTGTTGCTGCATCAAAAGCTGCAATAATTACATCCTCTTCATTAGGTAAATCATTTTTAAATCCTGCCAAGGTATTATTTAATTCCTTGCGATAATCCGAAGGAACAAAAATTGTTTTCTTTTTATCGCCAAATATACTCTTATTAAACTTTGGTACAGGTTTTCCTTTAGGATTCCAACACAAAAAAGTTCTATCAGATACGCAAAAGCTAGTTTCGGAATTATTGGCCAACCACTGCAAAATTACAAACACTTTCTGAAAGGTTGAATATCCTACACTGCTTGCTTGTTCGGCATCAGTAAAGCGTCCACGAAAAACAAAATTTGCAGTATCATTAGAAGAAATCAATTTAGCATTTGCCTGCATATTTACAATTCCTTTAGGAACCATAGGTGCAAGAATTTCTTGTTCTCCAGAAATCATACAAAGATCCATAATGAATTTCTCATTATTTTGCATCTGAGTGTCATAATAAGAAGCCCATTTTTGGAATAGCTGTTTATCACGCCAACATTCTTCTACGTCTGTTCCCAAAACACGCCAACGCACCATGCATTGCAATGGTTCTACACCATTAATTTTTTTGTCAGCTATTTTGTTATTTTTATCCAATTCCAAAAGTTGTTCTCTTACTAAATCCTTGACAATCGTTTCACCATCAAGATACTTTTTTATAGCACTTAGTTTTATATCGCCATATTCTGATGATGCTTCCCAATTTGCTAACAAATTCATATATTCCTGATGCTTGTTGTTTTCTGTAGGAATCAGATAATCTAATTTATCGCTTAATGGATGCGCTGCCGGATTCTTGCCGGAACGACTACCGGATTCTATTGTTACAGGAATAATAGTTGGCTGCTCAAAAGGCACATTAGGATCTTTACTTTTTTTATCCAATGCTCTTGCACTTACAAATTCGCCATTTAAATTAATGCTTGCTTCAATTTGTACATTTTTCAAAATATGAGAGATTGGTAACAAAGGCGATTTGCCGGCTTCAATCATTCCTACTAATGACTTATGGTATTCATATGTCTCATAGGCTTTATTAAACAAACTCATCTATTGTTCCTCCTTCCTCATGTTCGAACTCATCTAAACCACTAAAATTCTTCTTATCTTCAAAAATTTTCATTTTCATCGGATGAATTTTCTTAGTAGCAGTACACTCTTGGGGACGTATGAAATCAATAACACCCTTTTTCATAACTGGTCGCCAAAAACGTACAGTCATGCAATCCTTAGTTTCGGGAGAATAAAATTCATCCGGATAAGTAATACCATGATACATAACACCAAAAGCCAATTCATTAACATCATCATAGGCCCCAGAACCTTCACCAAATTTACAAGGCTCTACATAAGCCTGACATTCGCGTGTTCCCAAAAAAACATCTCGGCGGCCGCCTTTCAATATCATCCGTTTTGCAATATTATGGTGTTTATTCTCATTTCGGTCACCTTCCAACTCAGGTCGGTTCTTATTCCATTCAAAATGCGCCTGGACTTGATACCGGCAATTTTTCAGGTATGTATAATATGCCAAATCATTTCCATTACCAGTGTATTTAATTGGACGGACGCCTTTAACCTCTGTTTGAATCTGATTCATTACACGCACCTTGTCAATGTACCAAATGATGGTCGGCTTCCAATACACCGACATTAAAATACCTTTTAATGCTTCATATGTAGGCACCTGATAAGAACACTTCTCACCACCTACACGCATGATTGGATCACTAAAAAGTGCATAATTACCATAAACCTCAAATTCGACATTATTAGAATGCATATGACACCTCCATTGCTTAATAAAAAACTCCTTCGCCACCTATAGCATCTAAATTTAAACCAAGCTTATCATCATAGTAAGCAGAATCATTCAAGATATAGATGCCAAAGCAATCATTATATATTACTGCTGCATCTTTCTTTAAAATATCTATCTGATATTGATAACATGTAACAGTATATCCGGTTGCTTGCTTTATAGCTTCTTCCGCATACGCCAGATTATACATAGCTTTCTCAGAATTCAACTCGCTAATAACATCTTGCCCCTTCCCATAAGGCACTATCATTTCAACGGTATTATTATCAAAAACATTAAAATACTTTCCTGCTGTCTTTAACTGTTGCGCCAAAAAGTAACCATCTGCAACATCATGTTGATTTAACAATCCGTATAAAGACTTATGTAAATTAGGTACAAAAAAATCTTGCTCACCCTTGTTCATCATAGAGTATAGCTTTTTATAATAAAAGGAAATAGCTACATCGGAGTTCAAGCTAGTATAATGTTTTTTTATTTTAACTTCCTGTAATAAACTTTCAGTAGCTCTTTTAGCAGTTTCAATCTCTTTAAGCCGATGAAGTTTCTCTCCCAATAAATTTACAATGTAAACCGACTCTAATTTATTTTCGCCATTTCTATTGCATCTTCCTGCTGCCTGAACAATACTATCCATTCCAGCCTGTAATCTAATAACACAGTTAAAAGAAATATCCACACCAGCCTCAATTACTTGAGTTGCAACGCAAACTATTTGTTTAGGATCTGGTAAACTCAAATCAATTTTCATTGACTCTACTATCATTTTTCTATGCTTTGTACACATCGAAGCAGATAGATGATACATTGGAATCACGCCGTTTACTTCAGCCTGTAAACTCTCAAATAACTCTTTAGCCTCTCGTTTTGTATTGCATACAACTAGAAGGCTTTTTTTGCTCCTTATTATTTCTAAAGCAAAATCAGATAACTCTTCCATGCTCATAGAACCCTTGTCAACTAATTCCACACGTTCAAAAACCTTTAAAGTTTCAGAGGGCAACGTAATCAAGTCACTAACCTCGCTTAATAATTTGTGCTCAGCATTTTCAAAGGAAGGCTGTGTAGCAGAACACAAAATAACAGTTGCATGACATTTTTTCACAAGGAAATTTATCGTTAAATTAAACAGCGTGAGCATTGTATTTGGCAAAGACTGCACCTCATCAAAAACAATTACACTATTACACAGAGATGCAAAACGTCTGACTGAACTGGTTTTTCCTAAAAACATAGTATTTAGAAGTTGCACTAATGTTGTTATCACAATAGGATTATCCCAGGACTGTATAAGCAGCTCTCTCTTATTTAATTCCTCGACATCACTGTTTTCATCATCAATGACATTAGAATGATGCTCTAAAAGAATACTATCATCCTGTACTGCTTTTCTTATTTCCTGTGCATTTTGTTCAATGATGGACAGTAAAGGCATGACAAAAAACATTCTTTTTTTATGATATTTTTTTGCGTGTTCCAAGGAATAACGCAATGAACTTAAAGTTTTGCCACCACCAGTCGGAACATTTAACCTGTATACTCCTTCAGGTTTTTGCGCGGCAACAGCACATGCAGCAGAAATCGCCTTACGTGCTAAATCTATATCCCGTTCTGTCTTAAAATTTTCAATATAAGAATTAAAATTCGCTAAAATCCTACTCCAATCTAAGTCTAACTGCTTAGTTACCTCATTTTTTTCAAATTCCATAGTATCTTTTCTATCAGCATCTATAACTGCCGATGTCAGTAAACGACACACCAATGAATAATAAAACGGAATTTCAGGTTCTTTATAATTCTCTGTGCTATCTATACTAACTATTATATCAGCAAGATTTTTTATTTCATCTGTTGCCTCCAGAAGCAATTTTTCAATTTCATCCTCACTGGCACATTCATTATAGAAGTTTTCTATAGCCTCCTCAGAATCAATGTTTTCTTTTTCTAATCTGTAAGCAAAGGCACTTTCATCCTTATCTTTTATACAGTCAAATAAGCCGTGATGTGCTCCGATTGCATAAGCTATCAATTCAATAGTTAAATCTTGGAAGTCATTTGCACCAACATATTTAGCATGTTTCGCTAAAATCAGCTTTACACCTGCAAAAGTATGATTAACAGTACCACGCTTAACTTCTTTTTCATTGACAACTGCATCTTCAATATACTGCTTAAATCTGAACGTATGTTTGCCGCAATCATGTAATAAGCCTGCAAGATAAGCAGTCTTTTCTAAGCCTACTGCCTTTAATGCTTCACTAGCATATTTTGCTGTATTACGGCAATGCTCAGCAACAGATTGAAATGAATAAGTTACTTTACCATCACAAGATATTTCTTTTCTTATATGCGCCGGATACATACTGAACACCTCACTTTTTGCTTTCAATTATATTTTAATGTTTAAAGAATCAATTGTCAAGGATTATTATTTCTGCTAAGCACGCAAAATTACCTTGTCTTCTGAAGATTGTTATTGTACAATGAAAGAGTCATATACTTTCGGTATATGTGGATTGAAAAAATTATATTTTTATGTATGTAAATAGAGATACTAAAATGTATCTCTATTTTACATTTCTGCTAATTTATCTTTAGTGTATCACACTACAAAGACAGTTTTTGTCTATATTGAAAAAGTCACTTGCTACCTTGAAAAAAATTTAGGAATTTGCACAAAAGTCCAGTCTATTAATTTTTTTAAATTACAGACTGGACTTTTCTGATTCCACAAGGAATACCTATATTGTATATTCTTTTATTATAAAAATTCTCCCCCCTACCTCACACGTATACGCCTGCCCTCGCCGTTCGCCAAAAAAATCTCGCCCAGCTGCAATCTGCCGTCCACAATCTTAAAGACATCGCTTTCAAACGTGCCCACCTTGGTTTCAATCTCTACATTACTAAAGGCCAGCTCACCGCTCTGGTCGCTGAAGCTGCCACGCAGGCTCAAAAACGGCACCAGCATATATGTTCCCTTGCCCGTAGAAAAGCTGCCGTATACCAAATTATTGCCATGCGGTCCCTCATTGCGGAACTTAATCTTCAAGGCCACGCTCGTATTTATCTTGCTGCTTTTGGCAGCCAGCGAAGCCATCAGATTCTTGCCGTCAACATCGATTTTGTAATAGCGATTATCAAAATGATACAAGCCTATCGCATCAAAGGTACCGCCGAAAATGCTGCCAGTCACATCCTGAAAGGTTATCAGCGCATTTTCATAATGGTAGGTGCCGTCGATATTAGTAAAATACAAATCGTTCAGATGCAGCTCCTTCAGCGCCAGCGCACCATCAATCACAGGTTTTTTCAGGCTGCCGGTCATCTGCCCGGTCACCGTCATCGCATCCTTAACATTTTTCATGCCCAGCGAATCCGGAATAACATCATACAGGCAGATATTGATATTCGTCTTCTGCTCCCCCTTCAGGTCGCAGGTGCCGTCAATATTCAGTCCCTTGCCTGCAATGCTGCCGCCGTAGCGTCCCGCAGCTAAGTGCAGCTCCAGCCTTTGATGCTCATGTATCTGCGCCGTGCCGTCCACGTCATTCAAAATAAAGTGACGCTTTTTATATTCTGCCGACAGCACCGTATCATGCAAAATCAGCTTAATATTCGGCAGCCTGCCCTTAATCTGCAGATGACGCTTTTCCATAGGCACCTCGTCCGGCAGGATACTTTCCTCCGCCGTCTTTTTATTCTGCAGGATATCCAGGCGCATTTTATCATCAAAGCCCAAATGAATATAAGCACCGCTCAGCTCCACCTCCTGCACCGTATCAATGCCTGCTATGCGCAGGATGATGTCCTTCGGCTTGATTTTGATACGTCCCTCGGGCACATCCACCAGGCGTTCATGCTCCGGCGAATCCCAGGTCAGGTTTTTAAAATATACATTGCCCCAGATATCGGCGCGCAGCTCCTCGGCCGTCACCGTGCCTGTCAGCACCTGCTGCTTTGCCATATAATAATTAAAAAGCTCCGCCGCATGACGGCTGGCACGCTGCGCCAAAAAGAAATAGACAGCGCCGCTCACCGCCAGCAGGCAGACTACTACCATTGCCAAATGAGTTTTAGATAATCTGCGTATTGCCTGCAACATATAATCACCACTTTCGCTTATGAATCTTCCTAAGCTCAGTATATCACCACGCCGAAACGCCCGCAACTAATAGCAAAGGCACAGCAGACCTGTCACCAGCATCTGCTATGCCCCTATATCTATACATATTAAATTGTTACTTCAAGAAGTACGTTCCGTCGGCAGCCTCCGCCACAGCGGCAGCAAAAAATGCCTGCGCCAGCTCCGCCAGATACGCCGTGTCCTTAACGCCGGCCATTTCGTAGGCGGAATGCATCGCCAGCTGCGCCAGGCCGATATCCACCGATTTGATTGCTACCTGAGCGGTAGAGATATTGCCCAACGTCGAACCGCCTGCCATATCCGAGCGGTTATAGAAAAGCTGCAGCGGTACATTCGCCTTTTTAGCCAGCAGCTGCACCAGCGCGCCGGATACCGCATCCGTAGTATATTTTTGGTTAGCGCTGTATTTGACAACCACGCCCTCATTAGGATAGGTCTTGTTCGTCAGGTCATTTTTATCCGTATGATTAGGATGCACAGCATGCGCATTGTCCGCCGAAAGCATCAGGCTGTTGGCCAAGGACACCAGATAATCCTCCTCGTCCCTGCCCAATGCCATGTTGATGCGCTGCAGCGCATCCTTTAAGAAGGTCGCCGCCGCGCCCTGCTTCGTGCCGCTGCCAACCTCTTCGTTATCCAGCATGCAGAATACCGGCACACTCTCGCCTGCTTCTGCCGCCAAAAAGCCCTGCAATCCGGCAAACACGCACTGCAAATCATCCAGCCTGCCGCCGGCAACATATTCCTGCTCCAGCCCGACTGTAGTCGTCGGCATTCTGTTATAAAGGAAAAGCTCCGTATCCACAATCTGCTCTGCGGTAACGCCGCAGGCCTCCGCCAACAGCTTCTGCAGGCCGTCCTTAGTCGCAGCACTGCCGATAAGCGGCAGCATATCCGTCTGCGCGTTCAGCTTTACGCCCTCGTTGGCTTCCCTGTTCATGTGGATTGCCAGATTCGGAATCATCATCAGGTCCTGCTCAACATTAACCAGACGCGCTTCCAAGCGGCCGTCAACGTTGCATAGCACACGTCCGGCAACGGAAAGCGGCCTGTCAAGCCAGGTGTTCAGCAGCATGCCGCCATACTTTTCCACATTCAGCTTCACATACTTTTTATCTACCACAATTTCCGCATTATTCTTCAGCTTGAACGCCGGCGAATCACAGTGGCAGGCGTAAACCTGAAAGCCCAGGTAAGCCTTTTTGGGAAGCACAAAGGCCAGCAGCGCCGAACCGTTACGGCTGACATAATATTTGCCGCCTTCCTGCAGCTGCCATCTGCTGTTTTCCTGCAGCTCGGTAAAGCCTGCAGCCGCCAGCTCCACCTTAATATTTTTCACGGCGAAAAAGCTGTTGGGCGTTTTATCCAAAAAAGCGCACAGCTTCGCATTCAGCTCCGTATAAGCCATTTCCATTTCTATCATTCACCTCTTATAAAAATCCTTGGTATATTACTCTTTAAAGCGCTCACGCAGCAGCTTTATTTCCGCAGCGTAGCCCGGCAGCTCGTTAGGTGTTTCCAAGTAAAACGGCAGTGTGCGCAGCGCCGGATGGTTAATCACCGCCGTCAGCGCCTCCAAGCCGATATTGCCTGCACCGATGCACGCATGCCTGTCCTTGTGGCTGCCGCAAATATTCAGGCTGTCGTTCAGATGCACCGCCTTCAAGCGCTCCAAGCCGATAATTTTATCGAACTGCGCCAGTACGCCGTCCAAATCATTAACGATATCATAGCCACCGTCAAAAATATGACAGGTATCAAGGCAGACGCCCATCTTTTCGTTAAGCTGCACCTTGCTCAAAATCGCCGCCAGCTCCTCAAAGCTGCGGCCAACCTCCGTACCCTTGCCGGCCATCGTTTCCAATAGAACCGTGGTATGCAAATCCTTGTGCAGCACACTGTTGAGCAGCGCCGCTATTTTTTCTATGCCAACCTCAGCTCCCTGCTTCACATGGCTGCCGGGATGAAAATTATACATATTCCCCGGCACATATTCCAGCATCGCCAAATCGCCCTCCATCACCATCTGCGCAAACTCCAGCAGCTTTTCGTCTGCTGCACATGGGTTCATCGTATACGGTGCGTGTGCCAGAATGGGCGCAAAATTGTGCTCCTGCATCAACGCGTTCAGCGCCGCCGCGTCCTCCGGCTTCACAGCCTTCGCCTTGCCTCCACGCGGATTGCGCGTAAAAAACTGAAACGTATCGGCACCGATCGACAGCGCCGTCTTTCCCATCGCTAGAAAGCCCTTCGATGAGGATAAATGACAACCTATATGTAACACTTGCTCAATCTCCTTTGCTATTTTTCCACCAGCTGATAGCTTTCCGCCAACAGCTCCTGCACCAACGAAATGTCTGCATCCTTTTGCAGCATTACCGTCAGCCAATGCTTTTTGTTCATATGATACGCAGGATAAAAATGCTGCCTGTCCACCAGCTGCTCAATCTTTACCGGTGGCAGCTTAATATTCAAAACATCAACCTTCCCCGCCTTCGCTAAGCCCAGGCTTTTATAGGGAATCGTCATAAACAAAGCGTACCATTTATTTCTCCGCGCCGTCTTAAAGGTAAAATTCTCCGGTGTTTCCGGCCACGGAGCGTCGGGTACAGTGCCGAAGCGCTGCGAGCAGTAATCCATCAGCTGCAGCTTAACGTTGCTCTTAATCAGGCACTGCGTTTTTATTTCCTTCAGCAGAGCCTCTGCTTTCTCGCGCACGCTCATAACGTAACCGCTGATGTTATCGGCAACGTTAAATGGCAGGTACTCCTCATCTGTATCGCGTTCCAAAACATTTACGGATAAGGCCTTGCCTGCAAGCATAACGACAGCGTAAAACTCTGTTTCCGGCAGTGTCTTGCGCAGTGTCAGCCCTGCGCCCTCCCGCACAAAGCCGTAGGCCAGCGCTTTTTTTATATCAACATCATATTGGTCTAAAATCGGATAAAGCATTTCCGTTCTCTCCTGCAAATAAAATTATATGCACCACCGGTATAATCGCCTAAGCAATCAGAACTCCTGCACAACCTCAAAGCGGTACTTTTGCTTAATCGCAGGATATTTTTCGCGGTCCACCTCGCTCATAAACATAGCGTAAGGACGGGCGCAAATTTTGAACGGAGCATACAGCGCCTGATACACCACCAGCTTTTCGCCGGTCTCCGTGTGCTCGGCAAAGGCCAGTATTTTATATAAGTATTCCGTCGTAGGATTTTCGACAGTTTCTCTTTTAAAATGGCGCACAATGTCGCCCATATGCATTTCTCTAGTCATAGTATTAACCTCCGTATTTTGTTTATATAATTATAACACGTTTTTTCATAATAAAGTAAAAAAGAGTCCTGCCGTTTTTTCGGTAGAACGCTTTCTTAAACTTCTTATTTTTATTGATATACTAGGGCCTTCTAGGAAAACCTCTCGGAAACTCTCTATCTAACTCACTATAAATATGACGGGCTTGCTGCCATTCTTCCGAAAAGAACAAAAAGTAAATCAATGCACATATCAATAAAATAATCACCAATCCTTAACTAACGTATAATAATCCTCTTTCATCAATATACCTAAAGATTTCTTAGCCTTAATTATTTCCGAATCACTGATTATTCTATCAACATATCTGAAACTCGTTTGGGAAGAATTCAGCTCAGCATACGTTCCTTCAAATATTTTTCAACTCACCCATATCCGGGATAGCAATTTCTTATATCCTCATTTACATAAACGAAATCGCCCTTTTTCACGCATAACATATCTGTAATAAACCAGTCGCGCCTGATTTGCATTCCAAGCTTATACCTAAGCAACAAAAATTTATGCTTTTCTTTATCTGCATGATTATCATAAAGCAAAAAATTTCTGTTATTCTTGCCTCGACGAATTCCTCTGTCACTGTCAACAACCATACAAAACGGATCATCAACAAAAGCTTTGTTTTGCGGAGTGTCCGAAGCGCAAGCAGGAGACTTCTTTTGTACTTTTGGCGACAAAGCTTTTCCTTCTGCATCCTCAGAATATTTTCCAATCGCATCCGGCTCTTTCGGTTGCACTTTCGGCCGCAAATATTTTGCATTTACGCTTTTATAACAATATTCCGGCAAGGGCATATCCGCCAATTCACTGTAAAAAATACCACGCACTGTTACAACCTTACGGCCATCACGCGTAGTAACATAAACCTTATATCCTGTTTTGATATCATCTATATCGTACATATAATCATACAGCTTGCTGCTGTTATAAAATTGTACTCTTACAAATATACGCATTGCACACACTCCGCTCTTTCATAAAGCTCATCAGCTCTAATTCGTTTACTTTCTTTATTTAGCCGCAAATCTTTACCTTTGCCAAAGCCTCCTGAAACTTATCGCCCAGGGAATCTGATAACTAAATTATATACGATACCATGGACAGAAACTGTCATTGCTCTCATAAAAAAGCTATGGAATAAAAATTTTACATCACCTATGCTTAAATTCATCCTGAAAGCAAAAAAGAGGATAACGTACCGCGAAAGTACATTATCCTCGTGCTGTTTTATAGGTAACTAACAGCCACATCCCTATTCTTATATTACAGCCTCATACAAGTTCCTAAAAGTTTAGCAACAACTTCACTCCGTAAAAAAAGATTACGCCGCCGCAGACAATATTCACCCTGCGTAAAAATACTGTATCAAGCCTGTCTCGAAAAACCAAAATCAACAGCGTCAAACCTTTGTGGTTTGTCTGTTATAAATTACTCTTTTCTAAGTTCATACCGTGTGGTACGACTTCCACCAATCTGTTTGATTTGACCACTATCTACCATTGCTTTCAGAATACGACCAGCCGTAGACTGACTAACCTCCAACAGTGTCTGTGTTTCTTTTCTGGTAATCATCAGGTGCTCCCTTAAAAATTGCAGAACTTTTTCCTCATTTGAATCCAAGTCCAGAGCTGCCGCATTTTCAAATTTCTTATGTGCTTCTGCTGCTTTTGGCGTGAAATTCACATTAGGAAGAATGATTTTGAAAGCGTTGTTAGTTGTCTTGATCTTCGGTTGCACCAGAGCATTTGCATAAGCTCCCATGATTTTCTTCATACCGGTGCCATATGCTTCAATCAGCTGCAAGCGGTAAAAAACATTAGCAAGGTGTGGATTTCTGCAAACAGAAACACCCATCATCAAATCGTCAAGTTCCAAACCGAGAAGCAGCCCGCCGATGGACACGAATTCAATCCGATCATCGTATATGCTGATCAAGGTGCTGGCTCGGAAAGAATAATCTCGGTGTACTAGCGTGTTCAGCAATGCCTCGCGGACGGCGACCTCCGGATAGTCCCGTGTATCAATCCGCAAAAGCTTCCGAAATGTCGCATGTGTCTGATTGTGGAAATCAATATAGTCGTAGACCTCATTGAGTTGCTGCATCAGAGAGCCGGAAAACTCCCGGCGATCCTTAAATACATTCTGATTGATTCCTTCAAACACGGCCGCCTTGATTGTGTGGGGACACTGCTCAGACAGGAGCAACCCTAAATTCGTATAAATGCCATCTGCGGAAACGATTTTCAAAGTCTGCATTTGCGGCTGTCCAAATACAACATTGCGTTTTTCAAATTCCTTTTTTGTTGCCTCAAAGGTCAATGCCTGATTGATAGACCGCATATTCTCAAAGCTATCTCCATCGGTTTCCTTGATCATCTGCCGAATAGCCGTATCTGTTGCCGGTACAGAAGAATATCCCTGCCGCACATAGACACCCTCAGGCCGCAGTCCTTTCTTTGCCAGATAATAGGGACGGTTTGTGCCGCGCTGAATGTTGACGGCCACAACTGCTTTTCCATCACATTCTAGCGTTTCATAGTGAATGAACATAGTAACATCCGGCTTTACGGCATCCCGTACCATATTGGAAATCTGCAAGGCACATTTATCCGCATTTTCAATTCCCAACACTGTGCCATCGTCTGCCACACCTACATAAATCGTGCCTCCGTCACAGTTGGCAAAAGCAATAATCTCTTTTTTGATATCATCCATCACGATAGACTTTAATTCAACCGTTTCTGTTTCCCGGAATCTCATTCTGCTCACTCCTCAGTTCTATTCTACCCATATTCTAACCATTCTAATCGTCATTGTCAATCATATTGGTTAGAATAATGAGTAGCATGGGCATCAACAAGAGCAGCATGTGTCCTAAATTTTATATATTATTCGGGACACTTGGCACAAATTATCATCTGCAAGCGAAAAAAGGCTGACGCGCACCTTTTTCCACGATCACCTCGTTATTATATGTTATACTTTGTTCATCGGTTGAACACCGACATGTTCCAAAAATCAAGCCTACTGAATTACTGACCATATAATCCAGTAGGCTTTTTTATGCTTTAAAAATTTTTATTTATCAATCTGCTCTTATCTATATATATTTCTCCGTTAACCGCATTTTGAAAAGCGCTTTTATCAGGATTAACAAATCTGCCCATCTGCTTTAACATCCTCGCATTTCACGTTACTTCTATAATAGAATTATAGCACAAAGGACTACTGCAGTATATAATAAACAGCATTGGAAATTATCTACTCTATCTCTACACTCCTGTATATAAAATCATTTTCAAACAAAAACAGAGAATAGTGCTGTTATACACTATCCTCTGCTTTTTATTCCACCAATCAACTGTCACGATTGGACTAATTCTGGTGGAGATGAGGGGAGTCGAACCCCTGTCCGAAAATATTGCCATACAACTTTCTCCGAGCGCAGACGTCATACTTTGTTTCGCGCTGCGATTGCCTGACGACGGGCCTTCACATTGCTATCCTACAGAGTTTCCCTTAAAGCCTATAGGAATCAGCCTTAAGGTATCCCACTATTGACTGTCATTCCTCACCCGCGGGAGGAGGCTCAGAGACAGTTAGCAGATTAAGCTGCTAAAGCGTATTCTTGTTCAGCGTTTATATTTAAACGTGCCCACCGATTATCGTGCAGATGGAACCACGGCTCGCTTATCATACCGCACCTACCCCCGTCGAAACCAGTACATCCCCAAATTGGAATATATCGGTGAAAGAGCCGATACGCTACAATGATATTTTACTATGCTTTAGTCAAAAAGTCAAATGACTGTGCATGAAGAATTTGTGAATTCACCCGTCTATCAGCGATTCCTGTCCTTCAGCGCGCGCTCCATCTCACGCTTAGCGTCGCGCTTGGCCATGTCCTGACGCTTATCGTACAGCTTCTTGCCTACTGCCAGCGCCAGCTCCATCTTCACCAGACCATGCTTAAAGTACAGCTTGAGCGGTACAAGCGCATAGCCCTTTTCCTTCACCTTGCCGATGAGCTTGTTAATCTCCGCACGGTGCAGCAAAAGGCGGCGGCTGCGCAGCGGATCATGGTTAAAGATGTTGCCATGGTCGTAGGGGCTGATGTGCAGATTATACACAAAGACCTCCGCCTGACGTGTTACCTGCGCATAGCTGTCCTTCATGTTCGCCTTGCCCGCACGCAGGGACTTTACCTCCGTACCGGTCAGCGCAATGCCTGCCTCAAAGGTTTCGTAAATGGTAAAGTCATGGCGTGCCTTACGATTTTCTGCTATAATTTTAATCTTTTGTTCTGCCATAATTATCTGCTTTTCCTATTCTTTTTTCTGCTCTTTTTACCGGACTTGCTGCCGCCCTTAGAACTGCTCTTCGGCGCAGGCTTGCCGTGCTTGGCGCTGCGGCGTCCGGCCTCTTTATTCTTCGCACCCTTGTGCTTTTTCTTCTGCGTTTCCGCACTCAGAGCGATGCTCTGCGTGCTGCGTCCGCTGCTCGGCTTCTGCTTCATCAGCAGCTGCTGGCGGATGTGCTCGCGCACGCCTGCGTTTTCCCCTGCCATAATGAAGTCGATGCTTACATCGCTGATATTTACCTGCAGCACCTCAATGCGCACCTTATCACCCAGGCGATAGGTGTGACCGCTGTGCGTGCCTACGAGGGCATAACGCTCCTCGTAATATTCGTAGTAATCATCCATCAGGCTGGAAATATGCACCAGTCCCTCTACGCCGTTCTCCAGCTCAACGAACATACCAAAGGCCGTTACGCCGGAAATAACGCCGTCAAATTCTTCGCCGATATGGTCTGCCATATATTCGCACATTTTGAGGTCAACGGTTGCACGCTCCGCATCCGCTGCCGCACGCTCGCGAATAGAGGAATGATCGGCAATAACGTCCAGCTTATCGCCCAGCTTTTCGGCATCTGCTTCCTTCAGTGTGGGCTTTGTCATCCAGGCGCGCAGCAGGCGATGCACAATCAGGTCCGGATAACGGCGGATTGGCGAGGTAAAGTGCGTATAATACTTCGCCGCCAAACCGAAGTGACCGATGTTGTCCGTCTGATAAACTGCCTGCTTCATGGAGCGCAGCGCTACCGTAGTTACCAATCGTTCTTCCGGACGGCCGGCGATTTCCTTCACGGCCTGCTGAATATCCTTCGGCTCCGTTTCTTCCTTGGGAATAAACTTAATATTGAAGTTTGCCAGCAGCTTGGCGAACTCCTGCATTTTTTCCTCGTTCGGAATATCATGCACGCGGTAGATGAACGGCCAGCGCTGATTAAACATGTGCTGCGCAACTGTTTCGTTGGCCGCCAGCATGAACTCCTCGATAATCGACTCCGCATTACCGTGGATGCGCTGCACAATCTCAATCGGGTGCAGCTTTTCGTCCAGAATAACCTTCTGCTCCGGCAAATCAAAGTCTACAGCGCCGCGACGCGCACGCTTGTCATGCAAAATCTGGCGCAGAATATCCATGCGGGCAATCATCGGCAAAATGTCCTCATACTTGTCGCACATTTCCTTGTCGCCTGCCAAAATTGCACGCACAATATTGTAGCTCAAACGGTGACGTACATTGATAACCGCCGGGAAAATCTCGTAGCTGAGCACCTTGCCCATTTTGTCGATATGCATCTCGCAGGCCATGGACAAACGGTCCTCACCGGCATTCAGGCTGCAGATACCGTTCGACAGACGCTCCGGCAGCATCGGCAGTACGCGGTCGACAAGATAAACGCTTGTGCCGCGCTCTCTTGCTTCCTTATCCAGCACGCTGTCCTCCGTAACATAATAGCTGACATCCGCAATATAAACGCCCAGCAGGTATTCGTTATCGTTAATCTGCTCTACATAAACAGCATCATCCAAGTCCTTAGCATCCTCGCCGTCGACGGTTACGACAGTGCGTTCACGCAGATCACGGCGGCCTGCCAGCTCGCCCTTTTTAATAGACTTCGGCACCTTGCGCGAAGCCTCCAGCACCTCATCCGGGAAGGTCAGCGGCAGATCATTCTGCTTGATTATCGACAGAATCTCCAAACCCACATCACCGATGTTGCCCAAAACCTCGGTAACCTTGCCCTCGGCCTTACGGTGCTCCTGCGGCCATTCGGTAATTTCTACTACTACCTTCTGACCATCCTTCGCACCGTTAAAGTGCTTGCGCATAATATATACATCCTGACCGATGCGCTTGTCGTCAGGCGTTACAAAGGCAAAATCACCGGTCTGATGGAAAACGCCTACTACCTTATTATTAGCATGCGTGATGATACGCAGGATTTCGCCCTCAGGCTTTTTGCCCTGCGCCGCATTATTCACACGCGCCAGCACACGGTCATTGTTCATCGCACCATGCAAAGCGCGCGGCGGAATGAACACGTCCGGTCTGTCGCCCTTGTTATCCGGAATAACAAAGCCAAAGCCCTTGCTCGTCAGCTGAAAACGTCCGGCAACCAGGCCCATTTTCTCCGGCAGGCCGTATGTTTCAAAGCGTGTTTTAATAATCTCGCCGTTCTGCTCCAGCGCCAGCAGCTCATCCCAAAACTTGTTGGGATTAACATCATGCCCCAGCGCATCCACCAGCTCCTCCGAGGTCATCGGTGCATAGCTTTCTTCACGCATAAAATTTAATATTTTTTCACGTACATCCTTCGTCTGCATAATTTTACCTCTATTCTTCTTCACCCTCGCCTGCGGCGAGCTTGCGCGACGGTTGCGGCGTTTCATCCACAATCATCATCTTCGACAGGCATTCCGCCAACAGCGTACCATCCTTTTTGCAGATAGTTCCCTGCATTTCAACCATACGCCCCTTGCGCTTCAGTTCGCGCCCGGTGCAGACAACCTCTTCACCTATCGCCAACGGCTGACGGTAGCGGATTTCAATCTTCGCCGTATAGGAAGGCTTGCCCTCCTTGGCAAAAAGATAATTGCCTGTCACCTCATCCAGCAACACTGCCACCAGTCCGCCGTGCATACGTCCGGGATAGCTCTGGTGCTCCCGGCGCGGCGTAAAATACGCTGTACATTTGTCGTCGTCAATTTCAAACCGCATATGTAAACCGCTGGGATTATCCTTGCCACAGGCAAAGCACCAGCTGTATTCGTTATTATTCAACAATGACTTATCCATATTTCTTCGTTTACCCTTCAATATCCTTTTATTCCGCAAAAAAATCGGCGATTTCCTTAAAAACTGCCTCATGCTCACGGTCCAGTGTCAGAATATGCCCGCTGTGCTCAAACCAGACTAATCTTCTGCTGCTGGCCGCAGCTAATTTGTTATAGATATATTCGGCACTGCGCGGCTGCACAGTATGCTCTGTTTTAGACTGCAAAACAAGGCAGGGGATTTTGATTTCCGCCAGCAGCTTGTTTTTACATTCATTAAGCAGCTTAAAAAGACTCATCAACGGCTTCGTCGGCATTTTGGCATAGGAGATGCAATATTCCTGCAGCTCCTGATAATTCTTCTTGTGCTTAGGCAAGTAGTGGATGAAAAAGCGCAAGAACGCCAACAGCGGCGCACGCTTATCCTGCACAAAAATAGGTGCCGAAATAAAGGCAGCCTTCTTCACCGGCAGCTTTGCTGCCAGCTTGATAGCCAGCAATCCACCCATCGACAGGCCTGCCACATAAACGCTATCAAAGCGCGCCAGCAGCTCCAGGCATTCCGCTTCAGCAGCAGCATACCAATCCGTCGCGGTGGTTGCCTCCAGGTCTTTGATGCTCGTGCCGTGGCCGGGAAGGCGCACACAGCTCACAGTATAACCAAGCGCATGCAGATAATCACCCAGCGGACGCATTTCCGACGGCGCACCGGTGTAACCATGCAAGAGCAACACTGCCTTATTGTTTTTTCCCTCCAGCAGAAATGATTCTGCACCTTCAATTATCTGCACAAGCTTCACCTCAAAATTATTCTATACTAATTTATATTATATCATAAAAAAAGCATACTGATTACAGCATGCTTTGATTTTGCAAGAACTTCATACATTGCGATGTAGAAAAATGCGTTTTTTTGCGAACTACATACATTGCAATGTATGTAAATTTGTGTTTTTGAAAGGTTTTATACATCGGAATGTAGATAAAAAGAGGACGGTGCGCACCGTCCTCTTTTCATTTATTTAAGTTCTTATACTGCATATTTTCGCTACCAGTTAAAAGCTTAATATCTTCTTGATGCCACTCATCGCAAACATCAAAGAATTCCTCACTCTTGCGTTTTTTGAAAATACGAAAAGGTTGCTCTGTCGAGTTGTCATATATATGACAAACGTCTGCAACATGAACAACATCACAAACCTGAGCCAAAGCCTTATCATAGCGTTCTATTATTTTCTCAACCGGCACATCATGTCCACCTTCTGCGACACGAGATTTTACTCGATAAACATTAATAAAAGGGTCAACAGTTAAAATATAGTAACAACGTATAAAATAACCTGCTTCCTTAGCTCGTTGCAACAAATTTAAATTTCTAGGTGTAGACATAACTGTTTCAAAACAGAAGTCCTCTCTATTTTTCAAATGATCCTCTCTCTGCTTTTCAGCAATTTGCGCTGCAGTCAAATCATCGCATTTTAAATTTTTCTTGATTTCATCAGCATTAATATAGTCAACAGGTGGTTTTAATAAATCTGTAAAAGTACTCTTACCGGAACCGTTTGGTCCAGCAAAAACGATTATCTCCGGCTTTTTATTTGACTCTTTCGCTATAGCGTCCATGATTATATCTCCCACATACCTGAGTTTTGCTACCATCACTGCCAATTACACAAATACTCTGCGTTTCCCTATCATATGTAAAAATAGGCACATCCATAGCACGTTTCTTTTCTAATGCAATTTTTACGGCACAATTAGCACGTTTTATAACCTGCTCGTCAGAAATATATTTTTGTTGACTCATAAGACACCAACCTTTCTAAACACACTATCCTACTTACATAGTACTGTATTTCAGCAAAAAAGTCAAAAGCTATCTTGCGCATGCAAAAAGAGGACGGTGCGCACCGTCCTCCTTTAATTTATGCATATGCGATTGTTTGCTTTTCAGCGGATTGACGTAAAGTCAGATTAGAAGCTGATTTGCAGACGGCTCCAGATTACACGATCGTTTTTATCGGTTTCTTTGCCATCGAAATCATAGTAGTCGAGCATGTAAACCATGTTCTTAGCAAGGGTATAGGAAGCACCAACATTATAGCCTTTGAAGCCTTCAGTCAGGTATTTATCCCAATCGGCAGTCTTCATGGTGTGTGCTACGAAAGTGCCAGCACCTTGATCAAAATATTTAGTGCTCAAGCCCCAGGAACCAGCTTCTTTAGCTTTAGCACCTTTGTAATCCAAGCCTACAACAAAGCCGTCAGTATCAACGTCTTTTTTCATCAAATTATCACTTGCAACATCAGAATTCAGGTAAGCAGCATTCAAAGCAACATTTTTGTCGAATGCATATTTTGCAGTTACATTCCAAACATTGTTATCTTCGCCTACTTTAACGTTAGCGTTTTTAGCAGTAGCGGTAATACCTTCTTTAGCTGCATCTAAAGAATCTTTAAATGCATCATAGCCAGCGCTCAGAGCCAACTTGCCAACATTACCAGCTAAGGAAGCACCATAGAAGTTATCAAAACCATAGTCGGTCGGTTGACCTGCATATGCAGTCAGCTTAACGTCTTTGCCATAGGATACAGAAACGAATTCAGCGGTATCATCGTACAGGTTACCATCAACCAAAGTCAGAGGTGCTTTACCAGCAACAACTGCCAAGCCGCCTACACGACCAGTAACATACGCCTGGTTCAAAGAAGTAGTTTCATCACCTTTGTTATTTGCAAGGTTTTGGTCATTTTGCAGACGTGCAGTATAGGTCCAATCGTCATTAACAGCACCATTAACGAACAGACGAGTACGCAGACGGTTTTTAGCAACATTATCACCAAAAGCGCCATCACGGTCAGCATATTCATAACGGATTTGGCCGGTAATTTTTACGTTGTCAGCTTTTTTCTCCAGAGCAGCTACGCGAACGCCCAGATTGTCCAGCTCGTCAGCGAATTCAGCAGCCAGTTTGTCAACGTTAGCGCCTTTTGCCATTGCTTTAGCAACGATTTGAGCCATTTCATAACGGGTCATCAGTTTGTCGCCACCAAAGGTGGAGTCGCCGTAGCCTTCGATTACGCCGGCAGCAGCCAGTTTGTTGATGCTGTCATAAGCCCAGTGGCCAGCAGGTACATCAGAGAACGGATTTGCAGCATAAGCAGAAGCGGTTACGCCCAGTGCCATAGCCATAGCGAGTACTAAGGATTTTTTCATTGTTGTTTCCTCCTCAGGAAGTAGCAGTATTATCAAACTGCCAATATTATATTTTTACAAATCACCTTCCGGAGTCTCCCGCAAATTCCGCTCAAGAGTTGCCTTGTTTCCTCTGTCATCCTTTGCCAGTTTTTCCTTCGCAATGATTTATAAAGCAATAGTAATCAGTAAGAAAACCACATCTTTTTTTTGCCGATAGTTGCATTATACCATGCATTGATATTCAGTGCAAGTATTTTTGTTAATCCTATCTTCTTTTTACGTTAAATTTACTTTAGTGTTACACTCATTCTTTTTAAAAGAAAATATCTGCCTACGAGCATACAATATTTGAAAATTAAGCAGCTTCAAATTTGTGCGACAGAACAAAAAAGCTGCTGCAGCTAATGCTGCAGCAGCGTGGATTATAGACTAGCTATAAAATTATTTGAACAGGCCAAGCAGGATGCCGCCGTTTGCTGCCAATACAGGAGCAAATACCAGGGATACAATGGTCATCAGTTTGATCAGGATGTTCATTGCAGGTCCGGAAGTATCTTTGAACGGGTCACCTACAGTATCGCCTACAACGGTTGCATCATGCACCGGAGTGTGTTTACGGCCGGAAGCTTCTACGAACTTCTTAGCGTTATCCCATGCACCGCCAGCGTTAGCCATCAGGATTGCAACCAGTACGCCGGAAGCCAGAGAGCCGCCAATCAGGCCGCCCAGAGCTTCAGTACCGAACAGGAAGCCAACCAGCAGAGGAGCAACGATAGCGATAACACCAGGCATAATCATCTCGTGCAGAGCAGCTGCAGTGGAGATGTCTACGCATTTTTGGTAGTCAGCTTTAGCTTTGCCTTCCAGCAGGCCGGGGATTTCGTGGAATTGACGACGAACTTCCTCGATCATCTGGTAAGCAGCTTTACCAACAGATTCCATGGTCATAGCACCGAATACGAACGGCAGGGTTGCACCGATAAACAGACCAATCAGGGTTACAGGGTTCAGCAGGTCGATTGCTTTCAGGCCTACAGTGTGTGCATAAGCAGAGAACAGAGCCAGAGCAGTCAGAGCAGCGGAACCGATAGCGAAGCCTTTACCAATAGCAGCGGTGGTGTTACCAACGGAGTCCAGGGTATCGGTGATTTCACGTACTTCAGGAGGCAGCTCGGACATTTCTGCGATACCGCCGGCGTTATCAGCGATAGGACCATAAGCGTCAACTGCTACGGTCAGACCGGTGGTGGACAGCATACCAACTGCAGCCAGGGAGATACCGAACAGGCCCATGCCTGCATCTTTAGCACCGCCCATGGTGAAGAATGCCAGGATTACACCAACGCAGATGAAGATCATCGGCAGGAAGGTGGAATACATGCCAACAGCCAGACCGGAGATGATGGTGGTTGCCGGACCGGTTTCGGATTGCTCAGCAATCTTCTTAACGGAAGCATAATCAGCAGAGGTGTAGATTTCGGTGATTTTACCGATTAACAGACCAACAACCAGACCGGAAGCAATAGCTACGAATGCAGCAGTGTTACCGAAGATGGAAGTGGACAGGTAGTAAGCAGCAGCAATTACGATTACGCCGCCAACATAGGTACCATGGTTCAGAGCAGCCTGCGGATTGGTGGATTTGCTGCTGCGAGCATAGAATACACCGATCAGGGAAGCAATGATACCAGCGAAAGCCAGCTCAAATACGAACATAATGCCTTCGCCGCCGGGATATGCAACAGCACCCAGAGTAATAGCGGAGATGATAGCACCTACATAGGATTCGAACAAGTCAGCGCCCATGCCTGCAACGTCGCCTACGTTATCGCCTACGTTATCAGCGATGGTAGCCGGGTTACGCGGGTCATCTTCAGGCAGACCTTCTTCAACTTTACCTACCAGGTCAGCGCCAACGTCAGCAGCTTTGGTGTAGATACCGCCGCCAACACGAGCAAACAATGCAATGGAGCTTGCGCCCAGACCGAAGCCGGTAACGATATCAATGTTGCCGAACAGCATGTAAGCTGCTGCAACACCAACGATACCCAGACCAACAACGCCCAGACCCATAACAGCACCGCCGGAGAAAGCAATTTTCAGAGCTTCCGGCATGCCGCCATGTTGAGCAGCTGCAGCAGTACGAACGTTAGCTTTGGTAGCAACAGTCATGCCGATGTAGCCTGCACATACGGAGAATACTGCACCTGCAACGAAGCATACTGCAGTAAGCGGAGATAAGAACATAGAAATTACGATAGCAACAACGATTACGAAAGCAGACAGTGCTTTGTATTCGCGGAACAGGAACGCCATAGCGCCCTCGTGGATGTAACCGGCAATTTCCTGCATACGTGCTGTACCAGCAGGAGCCTTACCGATTGCGCTGCTCAGCATCAGTGCAACTGCGAGTGCAATGAGGCCGACAACAATGGAGATCATTAAGAAATTCAAGACCCAAACCCCTTTCTTTTTATAAAAAAATTTAAAATTTTAAGAGTGCGGTTGCACTCTTGGTAACATGATGAGTGCGGAAAACAGGAAACCCCGTCAGCCTTAAGCGTTGATTTTTGCCAGCGCCAATGTAATAACAGCAAATGCAACACCTAAATAAATCGTGGCCTTCGCCATGAGTGTATCCAGATCATTGCCCTTGCCAAAAAAAGCACCGTCACTGCCGCCGAAAGTACTGCCCATACCGCCGCCTTTTCCGGACTGCAGCAGAACTGCGCCAATGAGTGCTATGCAAACGATAACTTCAAGAACCATCAAGACAGTTTCAATCACAGAGCTTACCTCCTCATATTTTTGTACCATAGTATTTTACCATAAAGCCAATTATAAAGCTAGTATTTTTTTCACAGATTATTTTATATTATATTTGCTGCGACTCTTTCCAGCGGGAAAATGGTAAATTATGGCAGAATTTGCTCAATCTCTTATTCTTTCTGATATGGCAGGTATAATCAGCTATTATATTTGCAAATGGTTAGACCGAAAATAGCGCACAGTCAGCTTAAAATGAAAAACCCCGAGGCGCAATCCCGGGGCTTTTCTTTTTGCGTGCGAACTATGACATTTGCACAATCTCTTTTCGAGTTAACTATAGCGCAATTGTATTGCTTTGTCAAATTTTATTTAATATTGTAGAAAACCTTCATGCCGTTATATTTTGCAGCCTTGCCGAGATCCTCTTCGATACGCAGCAGCTGGTTGTATTTGGCAACACGGTCGGTACGTGCCGGAGCACCAGTTTTAATCTGGCCAGCTTTTACAGCAACAGCAATATCTGCCAGAGTGGTGTCTTCGGTTTCACCGCTGCGGTGAGAGATGATGCAGGTATAGCCTGCGCGTTTTGCGGTTTCGATAGCATTGAATGTTTCGGTTAAGGTACCGATTTGATTTACCTTAATCAGAATAGCGTTTGCTACGCCCTTTTCAATGCCATGAACCAGACGCTCTTCGTTGGTAACGAACAGGTCATCGCCAACCAGCTGAACTTTTTTGCCCAGCTTTTTGGTGAGCTTCTTCCAGCCGTCCCAGTCATCTTCAGCCATACCGTCTTCGATGGAGATGATAGGATATTTCTCGCACAGACCTGCCAGATAATCTACCATTTCTTCGCTGGTCATTTCTACGCCTTCGCCGGTCATTTTGTATTTGCCGTCTACATAGAATTCGCTAGAAGCAACGTCCATTGCCATAACGATGTCCTTACCCGGTTTGTAGCCTGCTCGCTCGGTTGCTTCGAGGATAACCTCGATTGCATCTGCGTTGCATTTCAGGTTCGGTGCAAAACCGCCTTCATCACCCAAAGCAGTGCTCAGGCCTTTTTCCTTCAGCAGTGCCTTCAGGTTATGATAAATCTCAGCATTCATGCGCAGTGCTTCGCTGAAGGATTTAGCGCCAACCGGCATAATCATGAATTCCTGAATATCAACGTTGTTGTCTGCATGCTCGCCGCCGTTTAAGATGTTCATCATCGGAACAGGCAGCTCTTTGGCAGCAACACCGCCTAAGTACAGGTACAGCGGCAGGCCTACGGAAGCAGCGGCAGCCTTAGCTACAGCCATGGAAACGCCGAGGATAGCGTTAGCGCCGAGGCGGCCCTTGTTCGGAGTGCCGTCCAGGCGAACCAGCAGCTCGTCAATTTCGGTTTGGCGGGTTGCGTCCAAGCCGATAATTGCTTCGGCAATAATGTCGTTAACATTATCAACTGCTTTGGTAACGCCCTTGCCCAGGTAACGCTCTTTGTCGCCGTCACGCAGCTCTACAGCTTCGTGTACACCTGTAGATGCGCCGGAAGGAACAGCAGCGCGTCCCATAGCGCCGTCTTCCAGGCATACTTCAACTTCTACGGTCGGATTGCCGCGAGAATCCAGAATCTCGCGAGCGTAAACTTCGGTAATCATTGCCATTTCTTATCACCTCATGATTAGTCTATCAAAGTTTTACCTGTCATAGCGACAGGCTGTTTAATATTAAGCAGCTGCAGCAGCGTCGGTGCAATATCGGCCAAAATGCCGTTATGCAGCTTGTGCTGCTCCTTGCTTACTAAAATAAACGGTACAGGGTTAGTGGTATGCGCGGTGTTCGGAGAACCGTCGCTTTCGGCCATCTTCTCCAAATTGCCGTGGTCCGCGGTAATGCACACACTGCCGCCAAGGGACAGCACCTTGCGTACAATGCGTCCGGCACAGTCATCAACCTTTTCCATAGCGGTAATCGCAGCGCTGAGCACACCGGTATGACCAACCATATCCGGATTTGCAAAGTTCAAGATAATCGCATCAAATTTATCCTTATCCAGCTCTGCCAATAGTGCCTGCGTAACCTCTTCGGCGCTCATTTCCGGCTGCAAATCATAGGTTGAAACCTTCGGCGAAGGAATCAGAATACGCTCCTCATTAGCATTCGGAGCTTCCACACCACCGTTGAAGAAGAAGGTTACATGCGCATATTTTTCGGTTTCCGCAATGCGCAACTGGTGCAGTCCATGCTGTGCCAACACCTCACCCAAGGTATCCTTAATCTCCTCCGGAGGAAAGGCTACCGGTGCGGTAATTGTAGCATCATACTGCGTCATGCACACATAATTTACAGGGCGTGCGCCCTCGGGACGTGCAAAATACGGGAAGTCCTCATCATGCAGCGCACGGGTAATTTCACGTGCTCTGTCAGGACGGAAATTGAAGAAAATCACACCGTCCCCGGCAGTGATTTTGCCATCTACGCCGTCAACAGTGAAGGGTTCAACAAACTCATCCGTTACACCTGCGGCATAGGATGCTTCTACGCCGGCAGCAGCGCTTGCAGCCTTGCCGCCATCGCCCAGCACCAGTGCTTTATAGGCACGCTCCACGCGCTCCCAGCGCTTGTCGCGGTCCATTGCGTAATAGCGTCCGCTGACGGTAGCAATCTTGCCTACGCCAATCTGCGCCATGCCATCTTCCAGCTCATGGATATATTCCAAAGCTGTTTTCGGACCGACATCACGTCCATCCAAGAAGGCATGCACATAAACCTTGGTCAGGCCTTTAACCTTAGCCATGCAGATAAGTGCCAAAAGATGCTCAATGTGGCTGTGTACGCCGCCGTCGGATAACAGTCCCAGAAGATGCAGCGCCTTGCCTGCCTGCTTCGTTTCGTCCATCACCCTGCTGAGCTCTTTGTTCTTATACAAATCGCCATCCTCAATCGCCTTGTCAATGCGTGTCAGGCTTTGGTAAATAATGCGGCCGGCACCGATATTCAGGTGACCTACCTCGGAATTACCGATCTGACCTGCAGGCAGGCCGACAGCCTTGCCGCTGGCTTCCAAGGTTGTATGAGGATAATTTGCAAAATAACTGTCCAGGTTAGGAGTTTTTGCCATCGCCGCAGCGTTTGTTTTGTCTGCGGGAGCAATGCCCCAACCATCTAGAATCATTAGTAAAACTGGTTTTTTCATTATCAAATTCCTAAAGACGAAGGAGAAAGCAACAGGTGCTTTCTCCGAGGTCTTATTAAAAGCTTCTTACGATTGCGGCAAAGGTGTCAGCCTTCAGGCTTGCACCGCCAACAAGCACACCGTCAATACCGCTGAGGTTGAAGGAAGCAGCGTTCTTTTCATTAACACTGCCGCCGTAAAGAATACGAACCTTACGGGCGATATCAGGTGTAAAGATTTTGCCGATTTTTTCACGAATCAGAGTGCATACTTCCAAAGCATCCTCCGGAGTAGCAGCCTTACCGCTGCCGATAGCCCAGATAGGCTCATAAGCAACAACAAGGTTTTCTGCATCCTCTGCAGAAATTACACGCAGAGCGCTCTTCAGCTGCATATTGATTTTGCGGGCAGTTTTGCCTGCTTCACGCTCAGCCAGATTTTCACCAACGCACAGCATCGGCTTCAGGCCGTTGCGGTAAGCGGCAATAATCTTGCTGGCAACAATTTTTTCGTTCTCACCGAAAATGGTACGGCGTTCGCTGTGACCAACGAGAACATATTCAGCGCAGATATCGGCAATCATCGCACCGGAAACAGCGCCGGTGAAGGCACCCTTGTCTTCCCAATGCAAATCCTGTGCGCCGTAGCCTACGTGCTTGCCGTCGATAGCATCCGCAACAGTTTCCAGTGCGGTGAACGGCGGGAAAATAACAACCTCGTTCAAGGTACCGTTAGTTTCCATAACAATATCCTCAGCAAGCGCTACAGCCTCGCTTACGGTTTTGTGCATTTTCCAGTTGCCGGCAATCATTTTGCGGCGCAGGTCATCCAGCGCAGCAACGCCGGGCAGTACCTTGCCTTCCAGATATTCCAGAGAAGCACCGCCACCGGTGGAAATGTGGGTAATGCGTTTAGCCAGACCCAGCTTTTCGATAGCAGCAACGCTGTCGCCGCCGCCGACAATGCTGGTAGCACGGCTCTTGGCTACAGCCTTCGCTACAGCCTCGGTACCCTTGCAGAATGCATCCATTTCAAAAACGCCCATCGGTCCGTTCCATACAATCATCTTAGCGTCAGCCAGAGCTTCCGCATAAGCCTTGCTGGTTTCCGCACCGATATCCAGAGCCATATAAGCCTGATTCAGGTTTTTCACCTTTTCGGTTACATGCTCGGCGTCGGGAGCAAATGCAGCAGCCATTACCAGATCGGTAGGCAGCAGCATATTTACTTTATTTTTCTTAGCCTTAGCCAAAAGCTCTTTAGCCAGGTCCAGCTTATCCTCTTCTACCAGGGACTTGCCCATTTTATATCCTTGTGCAGCCAGGAAGGTGTTAGCCATACCGCCGCCGATAAGCAGGGTATCAACCTTATCGAGCAGGTTGCTGATAACGCCGATTTTGTCGCTTACCTTAGCACCGCCGATAATAGCAACGAAAGGATGCAGCGGATTGGTTACAGCCTGACCTACATACTGGATTTCCTTTTCCAGCAGGAAGCCTGCAGCTGCAGGCAGGAAGTGGGTTACGCCTTCTACAGAAGCATGTGCGCGGTGAGATACACCGAAGCCGTCATTGACATACAGGTCTGCCAAAGAAGCCAGCTTCTCGGCAAATTCCATGTCGTTCTTTTCTTCTTCCTTATGGAAACGCAGGTTTTCCAACAGCAGGATGTGGCCCGGTTTCAGCTTGCTGGCAGCAGCCTGTGCAGCTTCGCCTACGCAGTCCGGAGCAAACAAAATCTTTTTGCCCAGCAGCTTGCCCAAATGCTTAGCTACGGGAGCCAAAGACAATTCCGGTTTAACCTGTCCTTTAGGACGGCCGAGATGTGCCATTAAAATAACGGCAGCCTTTTGCTCCAACAGATATTGAATGGTCGGCAGAGATGCGGTGATGCGGGTATCATCGGTAATCTCACCTTTATCATTCAGAGGAACGTTAAAATCTACGCGTACCAGTACTTTTTTACCGGCAACGTCTAAGTCACGTACAGTTTTTTTATCCACGGATAAGAATCTCCTTTATTACAGACCTTTTTTAGCAATATAAGCAGCCAGGTCAACTACGCGGTTGGAATAACCCCATTCGTTGTCGTACCAGCTTACAACCTTAGCCATGCGAGGACCAACCATCATGGTGGACAGGCCGTCGATAATGGAGCTCAGCGGGCAGCCGTTGTAATCGCGGGATACCAGAGGTTCGTCGCTGTAGCCCATGATGCCTTTGAGTTCGCCTTCAGCAGCTTCCTTCAGCACTGCGTTGATTTCTTCGGCAGTGGTGTCTTTTTGCAGCAGTACAGTCAGGTCGGTGATGGAAACGTTCGGAGTCGGAACGCGCATTGCAAAGCCGTTCAGTTTGCCTTTCAGTTCCGGCAGAACCAGAGCAACTGCTTTTGCAGCACCGGTAGTAGTCGGGATGATGGAGCAAGCAGCAGCGCGAGCACGGCGCAGGTCTTTATGCGGCAGGTCCAGGATTCTCTGGTCATTGGTGTAGGAGTGAACAGTGGTCATCAGACCGCTTTCGATACCGAATTTGTTCAGCAATACTTTGGTGAACGGAGCCAGGCAGTTGGTGGTGCAGGAAGCGTTGGAAATGATGTTGTGTTTTGCAGGATCATATTTGTCTTCGTTAACACCCATAACGATGGTAATATCTTCGCCTTTTGCAGGAGCGGAGATAATAACCTTTTTAACAGTGTCATGCAGATGAGCTGCAGCCTTTGCAGCTTCGGTGAAACGGCCGGTGGATTCTACAACAATTTCAACACCGGCTTCGCCCCAAGGAATCTGTGCAGGATCCAGGCAAGCGAATACTTCGATTTTGCGGTCGTCAACAATAATGTAGTTGCCTTCAATGCTGACTTCATGATTGAAGGTGCCATGGATAGAGTCATATTTCAACAGGTGAGCCAAAGCGGTGATGTCGCCAGGATCGTTGACAGCAACAACCTCTACTTCAGGATTGTTGAATGCTACACGGAAAACCTCGCGGCCGATACGGCCAAAACCATTAATACCTACTTTTGTCATAATAATTTCCTCCTTAATTCTGAGAGAATCTAAATTTTGCACAAATGTGCTCAGTAACAAATTAATACTTTAAGAGCTTCACTTGTTTATTGCTCTTTAGCCATTTTGAGAATCTCATGCGCTGCAGCCTCATCGGTAATCAAAATATCCTGTCTGGAAGCACGAATAACCGATAAAATTGCGGCAGCCTTCGATTTACCTCCGGCAATACCGATGATTGTGCCGATGTGTTGCAAATCCTGCAGCATCAGGCCGGCATTATTGGTCATATAAACCTGTCTGCCGTCCAAAGCGCAATACTGACCGAACGCCTCGCCTACAGCACCGTCCGCCTCCAGCTTGGCAATTACCTCGCTGCCTAAGCGTCTGTGTCTTGCCATAACACTGGCACGGCCTACACCGTGGACAAGAATATCCGCCTGCTTGATAATATCAACGACAGCACGTACACCGATATCCTCTTTAAGAATACTGTTTAAGATATCCTCGCTTACACAGTCGGGAACATAAAGCTGACGGTAGGATGCTCCGAGCTTTTGCGCCAGGACAGTTGCAATCGTATTAGCCTGCAGTTCCACGTTATCACCCAAGCCGCCACGAGCCGGTACAACCACCGTATTAGGCTGGGAACCGGAAACATTAGCTGCCATCGCTGCCATAGTAGTACCGCCGCTGACAGCAACTATATGCTTATTGCCATCGCTCAGCAGCTTGCTGAGAATATGCGCTGCAGTACGGCCGATTTCGCGTTTGACAACATCCTCCTGATCGGAATCGCCGGGAAGAATGACAACCTTGCCAATCTTCAGCGTATCACTGAGAGTGCTTTCCAAAAACGAAATATCCTGCAGCTTGCGTACATAATCCGCCAGCTCCTTAAGAATATCCGCTCCCTCATCAGTTACGCTCATGCCGCTGGAAGAAAAATCCAGCAAGCCGCTTTTCTTGAGAAAATCAACCTGAGCACGCAGCACTCTTTCGCTGAGTCCCAGTCTTGCAGCCAGCGCACGTCGGCCTATCGGCGCTTCGTGACTCACCTGACGCAAAATCTGGTAACGCTGTACGAGCAAATCAGTCAGCTCCGGTACAATTTTCTTTTGCAGATTAATAATACTATCCATAACCAGTTACATCCCTTGACGTGTTTTGTCCCTCGTGGTACTTTTCGTGTCCCACAGATTCAATACAAATAAGTGAATTATTTGTCTATAGCTCATTATAGCATACTCTAATTAAGAAATAAAGTGCTGTATTAGTGTTTATCGAAAAATTTTTGTTAAAATCAGTCTTTGATTAGCTATCGCTAACTTAAACTGTCTAAAAATAGTTTTTTTCTGCTGATTTGTTCACAAAGCACAAAAAAAGAGCTGCCGCATTACGCAACAGCTCAAAATTTTTTTATCTGTTATTAACTGTTTCGGGATACATATCATGCATGAAAAGACGCTTCTTCGCAGCCTGCTCCCATTCGGTTCCCGGCTTGCCGTAGTTGGCATACGTATCGATGGACAGACCGCCGCGCGGCAGGAATTTGCCCCAAACCTCAATATATTTAGGCTCCATCAGCTTAATAAGATCCTTCATAATGATGTTTACGCAATCCTCATGGAAATCACCGTGATTACGGAAGCTGAAGAGATACAGCTTCAGAGATTTGCTTTCTACCAGACGTTCGTCCGGAACATAGGAAATATAGATAGTCGCAAAATCAGGTTGTCCTGTCATCGGACACAGGCTGGTAAATTCCGGGCAGTTAAATTTAACCCAGTAATCGTTTTGCGGATGCTTATTCGGGAAAGATTCCAGAACCTCCGGCGCATAATCGCTTTTATAAGCAGTTTTATGGCCTAACAGGCTTACGCCCTGTAATTCTTCTTTACTTCTGCCACTTGTCATTATTGTTTACCTCCATCAAATGCAAACAGTTTGCCTGCTCCCACACGTTCCAAAGCGGTAACCAGCATTACACTCGCAATACCGCAGATGCACTGACCAATCAGCAGACTGCTTGCCAGCACCAGATAGGGAATATCCAGCAGTACACTCAACCATACAGGAACACCAAGTCCCGGTACAAAGGTAACCGCAGCCCAGATAATCCAGTTGCCGCAGCCACGACGCTTAGCAAACACAATAATGCTGGTCGTTACGATACCCACAATGAACCCGCCGATAATATCCGGCAGACCAAGACCGCCCATCACCGTGTTGCTGACAACGTTTGCCAAGCCAAACGGCAGAATCAGAAACGGGAAAATAGCACTCAGACCATACAACGCAGTAGCAATACGAATCTGATACTGACCAAAAGCAAAACTTTGGGTACAAATCATCACAACAATATATAAAGCAATGCATAATGCGGAAAATACTAATTTTTGGTTACTTAAACTCTTCATTATCCTTACCTCCTTCAAGCCTCTGCTAAGGGATCAACAACACCGTTGGCAGCAAAGGCTGCTTCACGGTCAATACAGGTACCGCACTTGTGACAGGGCTTTTCGTCACCGTCATAACAGCTCCATGTAAGCTCATAGGGAACGCCAAGACGCAAGCCCTCGGCAACGATATCCTTCTTTGTTTTGTCGACAAAGGGAGCAACCAAACGCACCTTGCGGCCGCTTCCCAGATATACTGCCAAATTCATCGACTCGTTAAATTCGACGCTGCAATCAGGATAAGCGTTGCCTGCAGCATCATCGGCATGGGGCCCGTAGTAAATCTCATTGCATTCATATTCCAAGGCAATGCTTGCCGCAGCAGACAGGAACAAGCCATTACGGAACGGTACATAAGTGCTGACAGGCTCACCCTTGCTTTCCTTCAGCTGCTCTGCATAAGATGCGTGCGGAACGCTTTCCTCCGAGCCCTGGAGCAGAGAGCATTTGCTGTGTGCAAAAATCTTCGACAAATCCATATGCAGCAGCTCCACATGATAATAATCGGCAATAGCCTGCGCTGCTGCAAGCTCCTTGGCATGCTTCTGACCATAGGACATCGACAAGGCCAGAACATTATCACCGTATTTTTCTTTTGCCAGTGCCAGACAGGTTGAGCTGTCTACGCCACCGCTTAATAATACTAAAACCTTCATTTTTTCCTCCCGATAACGAGCGGGCAAAGTCCACAAAATATAAAAGGATTCCGTCATCTACAGACGAAATCCTTGCATACATAAAAAATACCGGCCGGCGCCAGTACATCGCCCGTAGTTTTATTTATAGACAGGATGGTTACGAACTGTCTGTTATGAACTTCTAGGATATTATACAGCATATCGCGCTATTTGTCCAGTATAAGAAAATAGCATAATCAAAAACAGACACCGCCGATATACTTAAAGCATGTCGAGGTGTCTGTCTTAAAAGCGTTATAGCTTATCTCTTATTATACAATTGCTTTATCAGGCTTTACAAAGAACCAGGCAATGGCACCGCAGATACCGGTTACAGCAGTTGCTGCCAAAGCAGCCTGCCAGCCATAGTTGGTTGCAAACCAGGCAGTAACGGTCGGAGCCAGTACGCCGCCGATATTGCCCCAGAAGTTCATCCAACCGGATACAGAGCCTGCAAATTTGCCGCCCATGGTGATTACACTGGACCAGGAAGCACTCATGGTCAGACCAAGAGAGCCTAAGGATACGGAAAGCCAGAGAACATTCATCATCGGATCAGCAGTACGGGTGGAAATGTACAGTGCACCTGCACACAGCAGAATGCCAGCAGCACCGGTTGCAGTCTTAACCATGTTCTGAGACATGCCGTTGCGCAGCAGTTTATCGGAATAGTGACCGCAAAGAGTAACCACAGCCATCAGAGAAATCCAGGGAGCAGCAGCCCAAATACCCATTTTAGCTAAGGAGAATTTGTGCACCTCCATGAGGTACATCGGCAGCCATGCCAAGAATACGTACATAATGTAATCGGTAATCAGGAACTGAATGCCCAAAGCCCAGAATTGGGAAGAACGCAGCAGCTTGCCCCACGGAGCAATCTGTTTTTCACCGGTTGCTTCCACACGGCCCTCGTTGATGTGAGCCAATTCTGCTTCATTAACATAAGGACTGTCCTTCGGATCATCAGTAACATATTTATGCCAAGCCCAAGCCAAGAGCATACCGACTACACCGAAGCTAAGGAATACATGATGCCAGCCAAAGGTTGTCATCAGCCATACTACAACAGCAGGACCGACTACAGGACCAAAGAAGCAGCCGTTAAGAATAAAGGAGCTTGCCTTGCCCTTTTCGTCTTTATTAAACCATTTGTGTTCCGCCATAGCGAACGCAGGATAAATCGGTGCTTCGCCCAAGCCAAACATCAAACGTACAATTGCAAAGGTGTACTTACCGCTTGCTACTGCAGTTAAAGCAGTAAAAATTGACCACCAGGCGCAGGCGATAGAACCGGTAAAGCGATGGCCGAATTTTTCGGCAACCATACCGCCGGGAACCTGCATCAAAGCATAACCAGCGAAGAAGAAGGATTGAATGAGGCCCATATCAATTTTAGTAAAGCCAAATTCCTTCATGATTACGGGTGTTGCAACAGAAAGGTTAACGCGGTCCATGTAGGATACAAAGCTGATAGCAAAGATCAGCCACGCTACCTTCCATCTGAAGTTTGTCATTTTCATAGTTTTCTTTCCCTTCATAAAAAACAAATTCTGTTCTTGTATATATATTCTGTCGAACAGTTAACAATAATGATACTATTTCTTCTTAAAACTGTCAATATTTTTCGTTCATTTAATTTTTGCGAATATTCGTCCAGTGTATAAGGATTTTTGAATTTTTTATGGAAAGGAAGGGAAGCAGGTGCGTCGCAATAGTATATTGCAGCAATGTAAATCCAAGAAGCACGTCCGCAGAACAATGCTGATTGATAAGAAAGCAAGTAAATCGAGCGAGAGGTAATATCGTGCAAGGAATAGCAATTTTAGCGAATGAGTGTCCGGAATCATCTGCGGGCGCATCCAAGAAGCGAGTCCGCAGGGCGATGCTGATTGGCTCATGCGCGCCATGCGATAGTGTCCCAAGAAGCAAGCTCGAAGAG
>ERZ773260.200-NODE-200-length-88295-cov-10.853558_pt1 | contig 88295 bp, 75 predicted proteins | sample MGYA00511387_ERZ773260 | MGnify/ENA primary metagenome ERZ773260 (study PRJEB29015, sample SAMEA2737745) | human gut metagenome | biome: human gut; feature: human-associated habitat; material: faeces | place: China | collected 2012 ...
TTGCGGAAAGGGCTATTCTCCCCCCTTCGGGGGGGAGAATAGCTTTTTGTCTACATTCTGCGCGGGTTCACCCCGCCTTGATCAGAACAGCCCCGTGATCTTTCCGTCGTCGGTTACGTCGATATTGACGGCGGCGGGCACCTTCGGCAGCCCCGGCATGGTCATAATATCGCCGGAGAGCGCGACCACAAACCCCGCGCCCGCGCTGACCCTGACGCTGCGGATGGTGAGCGTAAAGCCTTCCGGCGCGCCGAGCTTCTTCGGGTCGTCGGAGAAGGAATACTGCGTTTTGGCGATGCAGACCGGCATCTTTCCGCAGCCCTCGTCGGTGAGCTGCTTGAGGGTCTTCATCGCGGCGGGCGTGAAGGAAACGTCCTTCGCGCCGTAGATGCGCGTCGCAACGGCGCGAATCTTATCCGCCAGCGGCATTTCATCCGGATAGGTGAAGGTGAACGCGGCCGGATCGGCGTGGCTCGCCTCCTCCATCACCAGCTTGGCCAGCTCGCGGCCGCCCTCGCCGCCCTTCGCCCAGACCTCGCAGAGCGCGACCTTCGCGCCGGTTTCAGCCGCCGCGCGGCGAACCAGCTCGATCTCCGCGTCGGTGTCGCTGGTAAAGCGGTTGAGCGCGACGACCGGGCGCAGCCCCCAGACCTCGCGGATGTTGTGCAGATGGCGGCGCAGGTTCGACAGGCCGCGCTCCAGCGCTTCGAGATTTTCCTCGCCCAGCTCGGCCTTCGCCACGCCGCCGTGGCTCTTGAGCGCGCGAACCGTCGCCACCAGCACCACCGCGCTGGGCACGAGGTTCGCCATGCGGCACTTGATGTCGATAAACTTTTCCGCGCCGAGATCCGCGCCGAAGCCCGCCTCCGTCACCACGATGTCGGCCAGACGGAGCGCCGTCCGGGTCGCGATCACGGCGTTGCAGCCGTGGGCGATGTTGGCGAACGGGCCGCCGTGCACGAACGCGGGCGTGCCGATCAGCGTCTGCACGAGGTTCGGGCGCAGCGCGTCCTTGAGCAGCGCGGTCGCCGCGCCCTGCGCGTGGATATCCCCGGCGGTCACGGGCTGATCGTCGTATGTGCGGGCGACGACGATGCGGGCGATTCGCGCCTTGAGGTCGGCGATGGAGGATGCGAGGCACAGCGTCGCCATGATCTCGCTGGCGGTGGTGATGTCAAACCCGTCCTCGCGCGGCGTGCCGTTGGGCTTGCCGCCGAGGCCGTCGATGACGCTGCGGAGCTGGCGGTCGTTCATATCCATGCAGCGCTTCCACGTCACGCGGCGCGGGTCGATCCGGCAGGGGTTGCCCTGCTGGATGCTGTTGTCCACCATGGCGGCGATCAGGTTGTTCGCCGCGGTGATGGCGTGCATGTCGCCGGTGAAATGCAGGTTGATATCCTCCATCGGAACGACCTGCGCATAGCCGCCGCCGGCCGCGCCGCCCTTCACGCCGAACACCGGGCCGAGGGACGGCTCGCGCAGCGCGAGGCAGGCGTTATAGCCCTCCAGCCGCAGCGCGTCGGCCAGACCGATGGAAACGGTGGTCTTGCCCTCTCCGGCGGGCGTCGGGTTGATGGCGGTGACGAGCACCAGCTTGCCCTTCTGCGGGAGATCCTTCAGCGCGATGTGATCGACCTTCGCCTTGTAGCGGCCGTAAGGTTCGAGCATTTCCTCCGGGATATTGAGCTTGTCGGCAATTTTTCCGATGGGCTGCATCTCGCAGGACTGGGCGATTTCAATATCGGTCAACATAGACATCCTCCTTAGCCAAACGAAAAATAAGACAAAGATTGGATGATTTGATTATAATGGAAAAATGAAACGGATGCAACCGATTGCGAACGTTCACCCGCTTCTTTTTCCGCGGGCAAAATCCCCCGAAAAACAGGAATAGATAGATCATCTGTCAATCCTGGGCGAAAATCGTCCTCTTTTTCTTGCTTTTTGCTTTTCAACGTGATAAGATGTTTCAAACGCTTTTCCGCGATAAAGGATCAGGGTTTCCCCTTGACGATTTGAAAACCGAAAGGCGAATTGATTTTGTAGGAGGCTTGTCTTATGGAACGTGTGTTCAACTTCGCGCCCGGCCCGTCCATGCTGCCGCTGCCCGTGCTCGAGCAGATTCAAAAGGAGCTGCTGTGTTACGGCAGTACCGGCATGTCCGTGATGGAGATGAGCCACCGATCCAGCATGTATCTGGATATCTTCAACCAGACCGTCGCCGATCTGCGCGAGGTCATGGCCATTCCGGATCACTACAAGGTGATCTTCCCGCAGGGCGGCGCGACCGCCATGTTCGCGGCCGTCGCCATGAACCTGATGGACGGCGGCCATGCCGATTACGTCGATTCCGGCAACTTCGCGCACAATGCGCTGGTCGAGGCGCAGAAATACGGCGCGGTCAACGTCGCCGGTTCTTCCCGCGCGGAAAATTACACCCATATTCCGGATTATACGCTCTCCCCGGATGCAAAATACGTCCACATCACGACCAACAACACGATTTACGGCACGCGCTGGGATCACATTCCCGACACGGGCGACGTGCCGCTGGTCGCGGACATGTCCTCCAACATCCTCAGCGAGGTCTGCGACGTGCGCAAATTCGGCGTGATCTACGCGGGCGCGCAGAAAAACGTCGCGCCTGCGGGCGTGGTCATTCTGATCGTGCGCGAGGATCTGCTCGGCCGCGCGCTGCCGATCACGCCGAAGGTCATGGATTTTGCCAAGCTCGCCGCAGCGGACAGCATGCTGAACACGCCGAATTGCTTCGGCATCTACGTCGCGGGGCTGACCTTCAAGTGGATCAAGGCGCAGGGCGGCGTCGCGGCGCTGGAAGCGCGCAACATCGAAAAGGCCAAGCTGCTTTACGATTATCTGGACGAGAGCAAGCGCTTCACCGGCACGGCGCAGAAGCGCGACCGCAGCCGCATGAATGTCACCTTCGTCACCGGCGACGCGGCGCTGGACGCGAAATTCGTCAAGGAGGCCGCCGCGCAGGGGCTGGTGAACCTCAAGGGACATCGCATCGTCGGCGGCATGCGCGCCAGCATCTACAACGCCATGCCCGTGGAGGGCGTGCAAAAGCTCGTCGATTTTATGAAGCAATTTGAGACGGAGAATTAAGCCATGAACTATCAGATTCAAACGCTGAACGCGATTTCCCCCGCGATTTACACCCAGCTCGGCGAACACTATCACGTCAGCGACAGCGCCGGGCAGCCGGATGCGATTCTCGTCCGTTCGGCCTCCATGCACGACATGCCGCTTGCGCCCTCCGTGCTGAGCATTGCGCGCGCGGGCGCGGGCACGAACAACATCCCCATCGACGCATGCACGCAGGCGGGCGTCTGCGTGTTCAACACGCCGGGCGCGAACGCCAACGCCGTCTGCGAAATGGTGCTGGCAGCCATGCTGCTCTCCTGCCGCGATATCGTCGGCGGCGTCGAGTGGGCGCGCGGCCTGAAGGGGCAGGGCGACGGCATTGAAAAGGCCGTCGAAAAGGGCAAAAAGGCGTTTGTCGGCCCGGAGCTGCGCGGCAAAACGCTCGGCGTCATCGGCTTGGGCGCCATCGGCGTGCTGGTCGCCAACGCGGCCGCCGCGCTGGGCATGAACGTCGTCGGTTACGACCCGATGATCTCCGTCGAGCATGCGTGGAAGCTCGCGCAGAGCGTCCGGCACGAAAATTCGCTCGACGAGCTGTTCGCCGCCTGCGATTTCATCACCGTGCACGTGCCGATGACCGATAAGACCCGCGGCATGATCGGCCGCCGGGCGCTGTCGCTGTGCAAAAAGGGCGTGCACGTGATGAATTACGCGCGCGGCGGGCTGGTTGACGAGGCCGCGCTGCTCGAAGCGCTGGCGGATGGCCGCGTCGCCGCCTACGTCACGGATTTCCCCTCCGACGCGCTGCTGGGCGCAAAGGGCGTGATCTGCACCCCGCATCTGGGCGCGTCCACGCCGGAGAGCGAGGAGAACTGCGCCGTCATGGCCGCCGCGCAGACGCGGGATTTCCTCGAATCGGGCATCATCCGCAACAGCGTGAACCTGCCCGCCGTGGACGTCGCGCCGGTCAGCAAGCCGCGCCTGTTCTGCATCCACGAAAACGTGCCGAACGTCCTCGGCTCGATCACCTCCGCCGTCGCGGGGTTCGGGCTGAACATCTCCGACCTGGTCAATCGTTCGCGCGGAAGCATCGCCGTCTCCGTCGTGGATCTGGATGAAGCGCCGTCTGAAAAGCGCGAAGCGCTGACGCAGGCCGTGAAAAACATCGCGGGGATGAAGCGCGTCCGGCTGCTGGGCGTTTGAGCGGGCGGTTTTATGCCCTTTGCTTGGCCGGCGACAGCAGATACCGAATTTCAAAGCCCTTGGACAGGTTGCCGCTGAGCCGGAGCTGGCCGCTCAAATAGAGCTTATCGACGGTCACAAAGCCGCGCGCCATGGCCAGCAGATTGTCAAAGCTGCAATGCACATAGGCTTCCGCGTCGCTCGCGGAGGTCGGCTCGACCTGCATGCCGTTTTCATTGAAGCGGATGGTGAACGTGCCCGCGCCGCGCCCGATGATGGTGATCTGCACCACGCGCTGATAGCCGCTCGCGTGCCGGACGCGGTTGGTGCGCTCGTTTTCCATGTAGCAGTGGCGAAGCTGGTCAAAGGCCTCCTCAAAGGGAATCGGCTCGCCCGCGCCCGCGCCGCCGCAGATATCCTCATACATGCGGTTATAGCGCTCGGCGCTCTTGTCCCACGAGAAATCCTTCTTCATGCAGCGCACGCGCAGGCGGTCAAACATCGCCTCGTCGCCGAAATAGAGCTTGACAGCCTCCGAAATGGCCAGATACAAATCCTTCGCCTGATAATCCGAAAACGCGAAACCGTCGCCGACGCCGTCAAAATCCTTATAGGCGCGCACGGAGTCCTTGAGGCCGCCCGTCTCGTGGACGATTGGCACAGTGCCGTAGCGCATGGCCATCATCTGCGACAGGCCGCACGGCTCAAACCGCGAGGGCATCAGGTACATATCCGCGCCCGCGAACACGGCGCTGGCCGTCGGCTCGTTGTAATCGCTGGAGAAACCGAGCTGCCCCGGCCACTGCGCCTTCGCCCAGTTGAAATACTCAATGTACTTCGGGTCGCCCTGGCCGAACACGATGAGCTGAACGCCCATATCCATCAGCTGCGGCAGAATCTCGCGGATCAGCTCGATACCCTTTTGCTCAACCAGCCGCGCGACGCTGGCCAGCAGCGGCCACTCGCTCTCCTGATTCAGCCCGAACAGGCGCTGGATCTCGCGCTTGCAGCGCGCCTTGCCGGTTCGATCCTCGATGGTGAAGTGATACGGCACGAGCGGGTCGCTCTCCGGGTTGTAATGCGCCACGTCGATGCCGTTGAGGATGCCGTAGAGCTTGTGATCCACCAGATCGACCACGCCCTGCAAGCCGTGGGCAAAGTAGGGATAGTGCAGTTCGCGCGCGTAGGTCGGGGAAACGGTCGTCACCGCGTCCGCCATCAGCATCGCGCCCTTCATCAGGTTGATATCCTGCCGCCCCTCAAACTCATAGCTCAGGCCGCCGTGGTACCAGCCGGACGGCAGGGCGAAGGTCGATTCCATTTCGCCTTTGCCGAACTGCCCCTGATAGGCGATGTTGTGAATGGTGTACACCGTCTTGATCCGGGAAAGCTCCGGCCGCAGCACCGCGTCGTTTTTGAGGTACAGAATCGCCAGCGCCGTTTCCCAGTCGTTGCAATGCAGAATATCGGGCAGCGCGCCAAATTCCGGCAGCAGGTCGATCACCGCGCGGCAGAAGAACGCGAACCGCAGCGAATCGTCGCCATAGCCGTACAGGCGCGGCCGGTGGAAGAGATGCTCGTTGCCGATGGCGTACACCGGCACGCCGTTCAGCGCGCCGCGGTACAGCGTGCAGGCGAGGCTGCGCTGGCCGAGCGCGACGGAACAGGTCTTGACCAATTCAAACTGATCGCCGCAGTTTTCCTGCGTGACGCGATACATCGGGGTGACGATGGCCATGTCGTCTCCCGTTTTTTGAAGGGCCGGGGGGAGGGAAAACGCCACATCCGCCAGACCGCCGGATTTGCTGAAGGGGGCACATTCGCTTGAAACAAACAGAATTTTCATAGGCCGGCTTTCCTTTCGCATGCTGTAACTGTCTCTATTTTACAGATTGCGCGGGAATAAGTCAACGACTTTACCAATTTTGCAAAGATTATTTCATCATTTCTGCAAAAAAGCGAAGGGAACATTGTGCGCCTGCCTAACTCCCTCAGTCACGGCTGTGCCGTGCCAGACCTTCGGCGTTCCGCTTGCCTGCCTCCCGCACAGCGGGCGACAAGCTCCACGCCCTCGAAGAGGGAGCTCCTTGATTCGGTTATTTTCCGTCTAAGCAATCAATCGCGTGGGCGCATCCCTATGACGGGTACGGCGGCACATCAAAAAAAAGCGGGCTAAGCCCGCTGCAAGCGCCTTCCGGAAGGAAGGGCGCCCTTTGTTCAATTCAGCCCCAGATGATTCTCGATTCTGGCCACGCGCGCCGCCAGATCGCTTTCGGAAACGCCGGAAAACGTCGCCGTGCGCTTAACGTCCGTGCGCGCGAGGAGATAGTCGCTGGAAACCTCCAGCGTATCCGCCAGAAGGCACAGCGTTTCCAGACTCGGCTGGCGCAGACCGCGCTCATAAAGCCCCACGGTGTTGAGGCTCTTGCCGATGATATCCGCCAGAGCCTGCTGACTCATGTGTTTGGCTGTACGGGCAGCCTTCATCCGTTCACCAAACTTAACCATAACGGCACCTCCATCGGAATGTTTGTTCACCATCTTGATGATGTGTTATAAGTATACATTTTTTATGAAAATCGTCTACGGACAAAATGCATGTTTTTTTCCAAATGCGGTGCTGTTTTCGCTTTTTTGCCGTTTTCCGCCCTGTTTTCCGGCGATCAGCCAGCCCGCGTCCCCCGCTCCTTTTGCCAGTCCCCGCCAAAGACGCATTGACCCGGCGGCAAAACATGATATAATCATTCCATACGGGTTTTCATCCGATTATTTTTTCACAGATTCTGAATATCAGGGGGTTTTATCGGTGCAGAACAAGTCTGAAAACCATACAATGCGTGTGTTTTATCTGCTCGCCATCGTCTTTGTGGTGGATGGACACACGACAAACGGCCATCTGTTCGAGATGAACGGCCTGTTTCGCTATTACGCCTTCCACCTGATGATGTTCGCTTTCGGCTCCGGCTACTTCTTCAAATTGTACGGCGGCGCATGCTCGGATTTGGCGCACCGGGCGAAAAAGCTGCTCGTGCCGCTGTATCTCTGGAATGCCGTTTACGGCGTGGGCGCGGCGCTTTTGCGCCGTTTCGGCGGGTTTGAGCTGGGCGCGCCGCTTTCGCCCTACACCCTTCTGCTCGCGCCGATCACAGACGGCGAGCACTTCGTCTGGAACCTCGGCGCGTGGTTCATCTTCCCGCTCTTCTGTGCGCAGGTCGCCTATGCGCTGATCCGGCGGCTGTCCCGGCTGTGGCACGAAAACGAGGCCATGACCTTCCTGCTCTGCCTGATTCCCGGCTGCGCGGCGGTGCAGCTCTGCTTCGCGGGGCGGCAGGCCGCCCTCCCCCTCTGGCTGCTGCGCCCGATGATTCTCCTGCCGGGGCTTGCGGGCGGCCAGCTCTACCGCCGCGTGCTGGAAAAGCGCGACAGCCTGCCCACCGTGCCGTATCTGCTCTGCATCGTGGTGCTGCGCGTGCTGCTCTCCACCCGGTACGAGAGCCTCGCGTATCTGCTCTCCAACTGCTCGTATTTCGGCTGCGGCGCATTCGGCGTGTATGCGGGCGCGGCGCTGGCGATTGCGTTCTATCTGCGGATTTCCCGCCTGCTCGCGCCGCATATCGTCAAGAGCCGGTTCGCGCTGGCCATCAGCCGAAACACGTTCGATATTATGATGCATCACTACATGGGCTTCTTCGCGCTCGATTGCTTCTTCCTCGCGCTCAACGCGCTGGGGCTGGGCGCGGCGGATTTCAGCGTCCGCGCCTTCCGCACCGTGGCCAACTACATGTATGCGCCGAGCGGCCGCTCGGAATGGAACGCGCTGTATCTGCTCTGCGGGCTGGCGCTGCCGCTGGGGATCGCCCAATGTCTCGGATGGGCGAAAGCCGCGCTTGGGCGCGCCCTTTTCAGGCGGAGCGCGACGTAATCCGCCGCCCCGCTTTATTCCGTTTTATAGACGTCGTTTGAAAAAGCCGAACCTCCTCTTTAGAGGAAGCTCGGCTTTTTTTATGCGCTTACGCGCCTATACGGCGCGTTTCCGCCCGGATCAGGGCTGCTTGCCGATGTAAGCCAGAATGCCGCCGTCCACATAGAGGATGTGGCCGTTGACGAAGTTGGACGCATCGGAAGCGAGGAACACCGCCGGTCCCTGCAGATCCTCGGTCTTGCCCCAGCGCGCGGCCGGAGTCTTGGAGATGATGAACTGGTCAAACGGATGACGGCTGCCGTCCGCCTGACGCTCGCGCAGCGGCGCGGTCTGCGGGGTCTCGATGTAGCCCGGTCCAATGCCGTTGCACTGGATGTTGGCCTCGCCGTACTCGGAGCAGATGTTGCGGGTCAGCATCTTCAGGCCGCCCTTCGCCGCCGCGTAAGCGGAAACCGTCTCGCGGCCCAGCTCGCTCATCATGGAGCAGATGTTGATGATCTTGCCGTGGCCCTTCTCGATCATGCCCGGAATGCAGGCCTTGGAGACGATGAACGGCGCGTTGAGGTCAACGTCGATCACCTTGCGGAAATCGGCCGCGCTCATTTCGAGCATCGGGATGCGCTTGATGATGCCGGCGTTGTTGACCAGAATGTCGATCACGCCGACTTCCTCGCGAATCTGAGCGACGGTCTTCTGCACCGCTTCCTCATCGGTCACGTCGCAGACATAGCCGTGCGCCTTGATGCCCTTCTCCTCGTAGGCAGCCAGACCCTTGTTGACCAGATCCTGATTGATATCGTTGAAAACGATGGTCGCGCCCGCCGCGGACAGCGCGTTGGCAATCGCAAAGCCGATGCCGTAGGACGCGCCGGTGACGAAAGCAATCTTGCCCTCCAGGCTAAAATTCTTCATAAACTCGTTCATTGGAAAGAAGCCTCCTTCTGTATATTTCCGCACGACCCGCCTTTTTTCAAAAAGGCGGCGGCCGTGTGATTGGCTGTTTTTGGCTTGACCCCCTGCGCGCGTCAGCGCAGGTCGATCGGGTCGATGTTGTCCATGTCGTCAAATTCCTGATTCTCGCCGCACATGCCCCATATGAAGGTATAGTTGCTCGTGCCCACGCCGGTGTGAATCGACCAGGACGGGGAGATGACGGCCTGCTCGTTGTGCATCAGCAGGTGGCGGGTCTCGGTCGGCTCGCCCATCATGTGGAAGACGACGTTGTTATCCTTGAGATCGAAGTAGAAATAGACCTCCATGCGGCGCTCGTGCGTGTGGCAGGGCATGGAATTCCAGTTGCTGCCCGGCGCGAGCTGGGTCATGCCCATGCACAGCTGGCAGCTCTGCATGACCGCCGGATGGATGTACTGGTTGATGACGCGCTTGTTGCAGGTCTCCACGCTGCCCAGCGGGCGCTTGTTGGCCTTGTCGATGTCGATCTTGACGGTCGGATAGGTCTTGTGCGCGGGGCAGGTGTTGATGTAGAACTTGGCCGGGTCGGCGGGATCGTCGCTGGTGAAGCTCAGCGTCTTCGCGCCCATGCCGACATACAGGCCGTCGTACTGCTTGAGATCATACTCAACGCCGTCCACGGCGATCTTGCCCTTGCCGCCGATGTTGATGACGCCCATCTCGCGGCGCTGAAGGAACGTATCGGAGGCCAGCTCCTTGCATCCGACCAGCTCCACGCTCTTGCTGACGGGCATCACGCCGCCGGCGATGATGCGGTCAAAGTGGGAATACGTCAAAATCGCGTCGTCCGGCGCGAACACGGTCTCGATGAGGTATTCGCCGCGCAGGCGCTCTGTCGTATAATGCTTGGCGTCTTCCGAAGCGGAAGGCTGGCGAACGGTAAGCTGCATAGGTATGTCCTCCTTATTGATGGGTTCAAACGTCCCCTTGCTATCAGTATAACACAGCTTCTTTGTAAAAACCATAGCCGACACGCAAAATTGTTTGTTTTTTTGTTTGCCTATCGTTCATTTTTGACAAGTCGTCCGATGAATCCGCCCTGCATGACGCGCCGCGTTTCCGGTTATCCTAACGGCGTATTCCGCCCGGAAGGAGGCGCTTTCATGGAGGACGACCCCATTTCGCTCAGCGGTGATTTATCCGGCGACGTCCGGGTTTTTCGCGACCGCTTCCGCGCGTCGGATAACGCGGACGTCATCATCCGCCGTTTCCGCTCCGGCGCGTTTTTTTCCGCGCTGGTGACCATCGACGGCATGACCGATACGCGCGAAATCGACGAAAACATCCTCAAGCCGTGCATGGCGCTGCCGCACGACGCGGGGGCGGACGTTCCGCCCGAGGCGCGCGTCGGCTATTTGATGGAAAACGCCGTCTCCGTCCTGCCGACGGAAACCAAATCGCGCTTTGACGAGCTGATTGCCGACGCGCTCTCCGGCCAGAGCGTGCTGCTCTGCGACGGCTGCGCGTGTGCCTGCGTGATGGATACGCGCGGGTTTGAAAAGCGCGCCGTCGGCAGGCCGGAGGCAGAGCAGGTCGTCCTCGGGCCGCACGAGAGTTTCGGCGAATCCATCCGCACGAACATCACGCTGCTTCGGCGCATCGTGCAGCGCGAGGAGCTGATGACGGAATTCCTCAGCGTCGGCGGCGCGATGAAAACCCGATGCGCGCTGCTGTATCTGCGCGGCACGGCGGACGAAGCCATGCTCGCGCGCGTCCGCCGCCGTCTGGCGGCCTGCCAAAGCGATTTCGCGCTGTCGGCGGGCGAAATCGAACAGATCATCGAGGATCACCCCATGGCGCTGATTCCGCAATGCGTCGCCACCGAGCGGCCGGACAGAGCCGCGTCGTTTCTGGCGGAGGGGCAGATTGTCGTGCTGACGGACGGCTCGCCGCTGGCGCTGGGCGCGCCCTCAACCCTCTGGCACCAGCTCCACACGCCGGACGACGCCTCCATGCGCTGGCAGTACGGCACGTTTCTGCGCATTGTGCGGTTCATCGGCATGCTGATCCACCTGTTTCTACCGGGGGCGTACATCGCCATTCTCCGGTTTCACACCGAGCTGATTTCGCCGATTCTGCTGGCCAGCGTCTACGAAACCAGCTCCCGCGTGCCCGCGCCGATCTTTCTGGAGGCGCTGCTGATGACGCTGGCGTTCGATCTCGTCAGCGAGGCCGGCCTGCGCGCGCCGGGCGCGATGGGCAACGCGCTGGGCATCGTCTCCGGCCTGATTCTGGGGCAGAGCGCCGTCGGCGCGGATATCGTCAGCCCGCTGCTGCTGATCGTCGTCGCGGCCAGCGGGCTGGGCGGCTTCTGCATCCCCAATTACGCGCTGAGCGTGGGCATGAAGATCATTCAGCTTCTGTTTCTGACGGCGGGCGCGCTCGGCGGCCTGTACCTGATGGCGCTGCTGGGGCTTGCGCTGCTCTGCGCCGCCTGCGCGATGCGCTCCGTCGGTTCGCCGCTGACCGCGCCGCTCACGCCGAGGCGGCCCGGAAACCCGGATCTGCTGATTCGTTTCCCGCTGTGGCGGCAGAAAGCGAGGGCTTTTTTTGCAGGACGAAAGGATTGAGCAGCGCGTCCGCGCCGCTTACTGCGCACGCGCCTGCGCGGCGGGCGTTGCCTGCGGCGCGCAGATTTTTGCCGTCGGCACGGGGCTGCTGCTGCCGCTTGCGCTCAACGCCGCGTATTGGGCCGCTGTGCCCGCGCTGCTGCTGGGCGGGGTCATCGGCCTTGCCGCGCCCAGACGACTCTCCAAAGCGCCGGGAAGCGCCTTCTGCGCGGTGCTGGCGCTTTCGCTGCTCGTCTGCGGCGCGCTGCTGCTGGCCGCGGGCGCGACGCTCGCCCAGCAGACGCTCTTGCCAAACGGCCATCTGCTGACCTGCCTGATGCTGACGCTGGGCTTCTGCCTGCTCGCCGCGCGCCCCGGCGGCACGGGCGTGTGCCGCGTGGCCTTCGCGCTCCGGCTGCTTTTGCCCGTCGCGCTGGTCGTGTTCGCGGGGTTCTCGCTCTCTTCCGCCTCGGCGGCGGGGCTTTTTCCGCTCCTCGGCGCAGGCGTTCGGCCGCTGCTGCTGGCCGCGCTGCTCGGCCTTTCCGCCGGTTCGCCCGCGCTGATGCTCTTTCTGCCGCCGCAGGAGCTGGAAACGCCCGCGCCCGTGCCGAAGGCCGGTTTCTTCGCGCTGCGCGTCGTTCTCGGCGGCCTGTTCGGCGTGCTGACGCTGGCCGCGCTGTCCCTGTGCAACCCCTATGCGCTCCTGCGCGATCAGCACGTTTGGGGCGCGAGGATGACGATTCTCTCCAGCGCGCGCCCGCGCGAGGGCTTGGTGCAGGCGCTGCTGACGCTCGCCCAGCTCTTTGCCCTGCTGATCGGCGCGGTTTCCACGCTCTGCGCCGCCGCGCAGGCGCTCGGGCGTGCCTTTTCGAAGATTCAGCCGCTCAGCCTGTGGCTCTGCGCGCTCGGGGCGCTGGGGCTTCTGCTGGCCGCCGCGTTTTTCGGCATGGATGTGCTGCTGTGCGCGTCGCCGCTGCTGCTGCTCCCCGAAGGGATTCTGCTCGTTTGGTCGTTTGTGAAGAGGTGACTCCCTCAGTCACGGCTTCGCCGTGCCAGCTCCCTCGAAGAGGGAGCTCATTTATCAGGTTACTTTCCGTTTAAGCAATAAGTTGTGCCGTAGGGGCGCGCATTGCGCGCCCGCGTTTTGTACAGAATTTGCTTTTCGCTTAATTTTTCATTGTTTTCCAAGGAGGTGACCGTCCTTTGAAAAAATTCGGGCTGATGCTGCTCATGCTTCTCCTGCTGCTGAGCGGCTGCACCGGCGGGCAGGAGATCGAAAGCGGGCTGTTCGTCATCGCCATGGCGGTGGATGCCGCGCCGGAGGGCAACCTGACCGTCACCGTCAAAGCGCTTTCCGGCGCGATGGACGGCGCATCGGGCGCGTCGGACGGCGAGAGCGCATCCGATTCGGAGGCCGGGCTTGAAAAGACCGAACCGGGCTATATCGTGCTCAGCGCCACCGCGCCGAGCTGCCTGCGCGCGCTGGGGCTGCTGGGCGCGACCACGCCGCGCACGGTCAACCTCTCCCAGCTTCGGGAGATCGTCGTCAGCCAGACCCTCGCCGAAACGGACGCCACGCTCTCCATCCTCAAGGAGATCCGCGCGATTTACCGCGCCAACGGCGAGGCCGTCGTCGTCATCACGCCGGATCAGGCGGGCGATTTCATCCGCAGGCAGCGCGCCGTGCTCGGCCTGCGCCTGTCCAAATACCTCGAGGTGCTCTTTGAGCACTACGAACAGCTAGACGTCATTCCCCCCAGCCCGAGCCTCTCCGCCGTCATCGCCGCGATGGAATCCGGCACGGCCGACGCGGCAGCCGTCTATGCCGCCGGGAACGACTTTCAAAACACCCTCCTGCTTCAAAGCAAATCCGACCTCGACCGCCTGCCCGGCCATCTGCCCCGAACCGCCCCCGCGCCGAACGAATACATGGGCGCGGCGCTGTTTTCCGGCCCGCGCATGACCGGCACGCTCACCGGCAACGAGGTCAGCCTGCTCTGCCTGATGGCAGGCAAGGCCAGCAAGCGCGTCTCCGTCATCGACGGCGCGCAGTATAAAACCCGGCTGCAAACCCGCGTCAAGCGCCGGATCGACCCGGACGGCACGCTCTTTGTCGCCCTGCGCCTGACGCTCACCCTCTCCGCCGGACAGCAGCAGCGCACCGGGGAGGAAATCGCCGCCTCGCTTGCGCAGGACTGCGTCAGCGTGCTGCACAAGCTCCAGGCCGCCTCCTGCGACGCGGTCGGCTTTGGCCGCATTCAGATCCGCCGCTATCCCGATATCCCCGCGTGGGAGCGCTCCGGCTGGGCGGCGCAATACAAGTCCCGCCCCGTCCGCGTGAGCGCGGAGATAAAAATCCTGCAATAGCGCCGGGGCAAACAGGATTTTTCGTTTCGGCAGAGAAACCTTTCTTCATCATTCAGACTGTAGACAAAAAGCTATTCTCCCCCCCGAAGGGGGAGAATAGCCCTTTCCGCAAATGAAAGAATGGCTGAATTTCTTGATTTTTCTATTCAACAATAATTGAGCAAAAAGCAAATTCTGCACAAAACGCGGGCGCGCAATGCGCGCCCCTACGGGTACGCGGTTGCTTTTTTCGCAATGTTGTAGGGGCGCGCATCGCGCGCCCGTTATCGAAATTTGTGCAAAATTTCGGATTTGCTCATTTACTGTATTCAAGTCAAGTTTGCTTATGTCAACAAGCTGCTTCATCATTTTCCCATATCGAAACAGAAAGCGTGAATGCCATGATTTTTTTGAACGAAGCCCAAGCCCTCGAAGGCGAAATGCGCGCCTTTTTTGAGGATCTCCACCGCCATCCCGAACCTTCCCACTTTGAAAACCGAACCAATCAGCGCGTTCGCGAGCAGCTCCGCGCGCATCAGATCGACATGCTCTGCCCGAAGGACAACATCACCATCGCCGTCATCCGCGGCGCGAAACCCGGCAAGACCGTCGGCCTGCGCTTTGATACCGACGCGCTGCAAATGCAGGAGCTTTGCGACGTGCCCTATAAATCCGAAACGGACGGCCTGATGCACGGCTGCGGCCACGACGCGCACACCACCTGCGGCGTGTTCGTCGCCCGCCTGCTGAAGGCGCACGCCGACGCGCTTTGCGGCACATATAAAATCATCTTTCAGCCCGCCGAGGAAGGCGAGCACGGCGCGGACGAGGTGATCGCCACCGGGCTGGTCAGCGATGTGGACGCCTTCTACGGCCTGCACGTCTGGAGCCTGTATCCGACCGGCACGCTGCATGCCACGCCCGGCGGCATCTGGGCCGAGCCGGACATGTTCAAGGTTACCATCCACGGCAAGGGCGGCCACGGCGCGACGCCGGAGGTCTGCGTGGACGCGATCACCGCGGGCGCGGCGGTCGTGCATTCCCTGCAAACCATCGTCTCCCGCTTTATCTCCCCGATGGACAGCGTGGTGGTCACCGTCGGCTCCTTCCACGCGGGCACGCGCTGCAACATCATCGCGCAGGACGCGGTGCTGGAAGGCACGCTGCGCGCGTTTGACGACGACGTGCACCGCCGCCTGCTCGAGCACTTCCGGCGCATCATCACCGACGTGAGCGCCGCCTACGGCTGCACCGCCGAAATCGAGATCAACGAGGTCGCCGGCGTGGTCGTCAACGACGAGGCGCTCTGCCGCATCGCCAACGAATGTGCCGCCGAGCTGGTTCCGCCCGACAGGATTCAGCCGCAGCACCCCTGCATGCTCGGCGACGATTTCGCTTCCTACCGCGCCATCGCCCCGAGCTGCTTCGTGCAGGTCGGCATGCTCGCGCCGGAAAAGGATTGCTGCTACGCGCATCACCACGGCATGTTCAAGGTGGACGAGGACGTTCTGCCGCTGTGCGCCGCATGGATGGCCGCCATGGCCGCCCGTGCCGCGGCGCGCTGATTTATCCACAGGTTTGTGGAAAATCCCCCCCGCTTTTCCCCGTTTGACCGCATCGAAATTACGATTTTTTAACGCAAATTGAAAAGGGGTTTTTCATTTCACGGCGAAAGAATACACTAGTCACGGCCGGAAGGCCGCTATTTTGCCGGGAGGAACGCACCGCATGAATCCGAAACCATCCAAGCGTCAGCGCTTTAAAAACTTCATTCTCCGCCGCAAGCTGAACACGCTGGGGCTGCTCGTCATCACCCTGATGAGCGGCCTGATTACCATTGCGTGCGCCGTTCGCGGCTTCTCGCACACCGATATTCTGATCTTCGTCACCGCGCTGCTGGTCATCCTCTGCTTTGTGCAGAAGGTCAAGCTCAAAAAGAGCTTCCGCACCCTGCCGCACCACTTCAAATCCGCCCAGCGCATCCACAGCCGCGAAAACGACACGGAAACGCCGGAGGCGTGATTTTTCCACAAAGCATCCGATTTTTGTGGATAAAACCGATTCGTTTCAAAAAACGCACAGTAAAACCGCAGCAGCGCCCGGTTCTCCGTCGGGCGCTGCTGCGGTTTATCGTCTTTTTGTTCCCTGCCGCTCCAGCGCCAGCAGGCGGATTTTCCTGTCCACGCCCCCGGCGTAGCCCGTCAGGCTTCCGTCTGCGCCGATCACCCGATGGCACGGCACGATGATGGAAATCGGGTTTCGCCCGACCGCGCCGCCGACAGCCCGCGCACTCGCGCCGTCGCCCAGCAGCGCGCCGTATGTCGTCGTCTGCCCGTATGGGATTTCAAGCAGGCGCGCCCACACGCGCAGCTGGAACGCCGAGCCGATCAGGTGCAGCGGCGGGGTGAAATCCGGCTGTCCGCCCGAAAAGTAGTCGTCCAGCCAGCGCGCCGCCTCGTCAAGAATCGGCGTGCGCTTTTCCTCGCGCGCCTCCGGCAGATTCGCCGCGAAATGCCTTGCGCCGTCAAACCAGAGCCCGATCAGCCCCTGCTCGTCGGCGGCGAGCAGAAGGCCGCCGAGGGGCGAGGCGTAACGCTGCGTGAAAACCATAGATGAACCTCCTGCCCGCTCAAATCGCCTTCGGCAGATTCCACTTGAACACCGTCGCCAGAATGCGCACCGCCGTGGTGATGATCATCCCCAGCCCGTAGGCCATGATTTCGCCCACCCCGGCGCGCAGCAGCAGCGCATACCCCAGCGCGCCGAGAATCGCCGCGACGGCATACACGCGCTTTTTGAGCACGAACGGCATTTCCCGCAGCAGCACGTCGCGCAGCATGCCGCCGCCGATGGCCGTCGTCGCGCCGAGGAACGTGGTCAGGAACATGTTATCCGCAAACCCGGCCTCCATGCCGATGCGCGCGCCGGAGACGGCGAACACGCCCAGCCCGACGGCGTCAAAGACGTTGTTGATCTGCTCGATCATCTTTTCGCGGGCGACATAGCGCTCCTTGTATACCCGCGCGATGACGAACACGACGAGCGCACACAGGCAGGCCAGCAGCACGTAATGGAAATTGGTGAACATGCGCGGCGGAAAATAGCCGATGAGCACGTCGCGCAGCGTGCCGCCGCCCAGCGCGGTGAACACCGCCATCAGCAGCACGCCGAAAATATCCGTTCCCCGATCCACCGCGACCATCGCGCCGGACACGGCAAAGGCTGCCGTTCCGACAGCCTCGCAAAAGCTGAAAATTCCGTTGATATCGGTCATTTTCTTTCCCTCAAAACATTCTGAACGGCTTCTTCGGCGGTTTCGCCCGTCAGCGCGCGCCGCCGCGCCGCCGCGAGCGCCTCGGCCAGTTGAGGCCCCGGCTTCATGCCCTCCGCGAGCAGCATGCTGCCGTCGGGCAGGCCGCGCGCCGCCGTCTCCTCGTAAACCCGGACGCGCCCGGTCAGAAACGCCTCCTCGCCGGCCGCGCCGCCGCTCGCGCTGCCCTTGCCCAGCGTATCGCAGACGGCCAGCAGCGCCAAATCGTTCGGGCAGACGGATTCGTCAAACAGCAGGTTCGTCTCGCCCGTCTCCGCCTGCCTGTAATGGCAGACATGCGCGCGCATGTGCAGGCGGCACATGTTTTCGCAATACGCGATGATCTCGCGGTTCACACCGAGCCGCCCCAACATGGCGCGCGTCAGCGGCACGCCGGTGTTTTCGTGGCCGCAGGCATGCCATTCGCCGTCCTCGCCCCGCGCGGTGGAGACGGCCTTGCCCAGATCGTGGGTCAGCGCCGCGAAGACGAACGCCTCCGGCCGCAGCGCCCGCGCTTTTTTCTGCGCGGCGGCATGCAGCACCCGCATGCTGTGCGTGTATGCGTCGCCCTCCGGGTGATAGCGCGGCGGCTGGGGCACGCCGATGAGCGCCGCCAGCTCGCCAAACCATGGCCTGAGCGCGTCCGCCCGGCGGAGCACGTCAAAAAACACGTCCGGCGCGTCGCTCGCCATGGCCTTTTTCATTTCGCCCAGCACGCGCGCGGGGGAGAGCGCGTCCGTCTTCATCATCTGCATCTTTTCAAGCGTCTTTGCATCCGGCGACAGGCGAAACCGCGCCGCAAACTGCGCGCCCCGCAGCACGCGGAGCGGGTCTTCGGCAAAGCCGTCCCCCGGCACGGCGCGCAGCACACCCCGGCGCAGATCGGCCTGCCCGCCGAAGGGATCGACGATTTCCCCGGTCAGCGCATCCCGCAAAATCGCGTTGACGGTAAAATCCCGCCGCGCCGCCGCGCGCGCAAAGGGGAGCACCGGATCGAGCCGCACGTCAAAATCGCCGTGCTTCGGCCCGGTTCGCCGCTCCAGCCTCGGCACGGCCAGATCAATCCCCGCGCCCTTGAGGGAAAAAATGCCGTATCGCGCGCCGCTTTCGTCCACCTCGCCGAATGCCGCGGCCAGACTGCGCAGCGCCTGCGGCGCAAGGCCGTATACCTCGCAGTCGATATCCGCGCTCTCGCGCCCCGTCAGCGCGTCGCGCACACAGCCGCCGACCAGCATGGCGCGGCCGCCGAGCGCCTTTGCCCGCAGCGCGATTCCCCGAATCGTTTCCTGCTGAATTTCCTTCGTCATACGGTCCTCTCCGTCGCTTTGAGGCGGCGCGCCGGCCGCCCGGTCATTCCAGCGCGCCCTGATCGCCCCGCGCGTAGGCGGCGGTGAGCACGTCGTTCATCGCGATGTGCACCGGCTTTTTTCGCCCCGCGAGCACCGCGTCAAACCCGTCCGCATCCAGATGCGTCACGCGCAGGTTGACCTTTTTCATCTGCCTGTCCGTCATCAGCACGACGCAGATTTTGCAGCCCCGCTCCAGCGAGTATTGTAAAAATCGCTCCGTCACGGCGTCTCTCTCCATCCCGCGTCGTAAATGCGCACATCGTCGTTGGCATAGATCAGTTCGTATGTTTCATCCAGCGCGTAAAGATCCACGTCGAACTCCGCGCGCTCGTAATCGCTCACGTAGATGTAGTGCACATTGTACGTCTCCAGCACGTCGGCGTTCTCGCGCGGGCTTTCATAAAAGCGCCTGCAATCCGCCGATTGCTGCGAATAATCCAGCCCGTGGAAGAAGACGTACAAATCGCTGCCGCAGATAATCTGCCGCCCCGCCAGCGAGCAGACGGGGTTGATGTGCTGCTGCCCAGTCAGAAACACGTCGTCGCGGTCGGTGTTTTCCCGAATCCAGTCGCCCGCCGCGACCGCGTTGGCGGAAAAGAGCTGATAGCCGGAAACCGCCTCGCGCCCCAGCGACAGCGCGCCGGAAAACACGCTCGCCCACAGAAACAGCCCGCAGAGCAGCGCGCGCCCCGGCAGACCGGCCAGCCGCTGCATGAGCATCGAGCCGTAATCCGCCGCGAGGATCATGGCGAACATGAACCAGATATAAAACAGCTTGTTGTTGTCGTATTCGTTCGGCTGAAAGAGGATCGTCTCGGCGACGACGTAGATCGCCGTCATGCCCAGCACGATATCCAGATTCCCCCGCTTTCGCGCGCACAGGCACGCGCAGACCACCAGAATGAACGGCAGACCCGCGTTTTTCACCCAGAACCAGAAATAGCCGTCCTTGAGGCCGCGCCCGCCGCTGTTGTTGACCCAGTTGAACTGGAACCGCAGCGCGCCGCCCTCCAGCGTCTGCCGGACGGCGTTGCCCACGAGCTGCGGCAGCGCCAGCGCCAGCACGACGGCCAGATACAGCCCCGCGCGCAGCAGGACGCCGCACCGATCCTCCCTGTGCTCGATGAGGTTGCCGAGCAGGCAGCCGCCGGAAAACAGCGCGAGCGCCAGAAACGTGTGCGTATGCACCAGCGGCAGCGCGGCGGCCCAGAGCGCCAGTAGCGCCGTCTGCCGATAGGATTTCTCCCGGACGGAGGAAATCAGCAGATACAGCGCCGGAATCCCCATCGCCCAGCCGCCCAGCAGCGCGCGCTGGGGGAGCATCAGATCCGCGATGACGTTTGAAAAGCGCAGGTTGAGATCGGGCTGGTTCGCCGGGGTCTTGTAATATCCGGTGAAAATCTCCCTGACGCGGGCAAAGTGATCCGCGAACGCCAGATCAAAGTCATGCAGAAAGCCGAGGCCGCCGTTGAAAAAGAACAGCAGCGCCGCCACCGCGACCGCCTTGTGCCGCCCGCCGAGAATCTGCTGCGCCAGGAGCATGTAGCCCGCGTAGGTCAGCGCCATCAGCAGCGTGCCCGGCACGACGAGCGACAGGTTCAGCGGCATGCCGAGCATGTAAAACGTCGTGCTCAGCGCGTCGGTCAGATACGGATAGGCGAGGCTCGTCCCCGCCAGCAGGCTGTAGCTCGGCGGAAAGCGCATGTTTTCCAGCGACGTGACAAACGACAGGTGCATGCACAAATCGCCGTATGTCGCCTGCCCGCACCAGAGCGAGCCGTCCGAGGCGGGCATGATGTTGTGCGTATATTGCAGATAGGCCGAAAGCGCCGTCAGCGGAATCCCTACGGCGGCCATCACGGCCAGCTGCCGCCTGTCCGCCGCGCTCATCCCGCAGAGCGGCGCTTTTTCCCGCGCGGCATAACAAAGCGCCGCCAGCAGCAGCGCCGCGGCGACGGCCGCGATATGCGCGGCGACGGTAAAATCCAGCGCGTTGGCGCACAGCGCCGGGAGCCCCATCTCCATCAGCACGCCCAGCGACACGCCCAGCCACGCCCGAACGAGCGGGCTTTTCCGCGGCATGAGCCAGCGGATCATCTGCGCGCCCAGAAAACAGAACGAAAGGGTATAAGCGATTGCGATCATGGTTCCTCACTGCACCTGTTTGGTGGAATCATCCGTAATGACGGTGAAGCCCGCCTGCCTGCGGCGGCGGTGGCCGCCCGTCTCCGGGGGCTTGGGCGCGGGCTTGACGACCGGCATGCGGCGCGTCTGCCCCAGCGCGTCGGCAAAATCACCCTCGGGCGCGGCCCCGGTCTGCCGCTGCGCGTCGCGCTGCATGGCCACCAGATCATCCACCGCCTGACGGCGGCGCTGCTTTTCGCTCTTTTCCGCGCGGATGCGGCGCGCGGCGGCCTCCGTGCAGATGGCCTGCCCGATGAGCTGCAAATACATGCGCCGCGCGCTGAGCGCCAGCAGCGCGTCCGTCGCGACCGCCAGCGCGAGCAGCAGCGGCACGGCGGGCAGCCACATCATGCCCAGATACACCGCCAGCGCGAGCAGCAGCAGCGTGCCGGCCGCGCCCGTGACGAAATAAGCGTTTCTTGTCCGCTTCGCCTGCCTGCGAAGCGCAATGGCCGTCCTGTTGGTCAGCCGAATCGCGTTGCTTTCCATAAACGGGCCTCCGTTATGCTCCAAGGATGGAGAGAATCAGCTTGCTGTCAAACAGCGGCGCAAGGCGCGACGCATTCAGAATGTCCGTGAGCTGCTGCACCGGCACGACCGCCTGAATGATCGGCACGAGCGCAAAGAAGATGAACAGCAGCAGCACGCCGCGCGCCAGCCCGAACACGCCGCCCATCAGCGCGTCCAGATGGCGCAGCACCGGCAGCTCGAACACATAGCAAATCAGGTGGATGACGAACGTCGCGACGATATAGCAGCCCAGAAAGCAGATCAGAAAGCTGAGGATCGAGAGCGAAACGTTGACGATCGTCTGGCTCAGCAGCGTGGCCATCGTGGTCGCGCCCGGCGCGGTGTTGACCGCGTTGATGAACGCCGCCTGAAACTGCTCGGGGAGCTGCGCGCCGGCCATGATCTGCGTCAGCGCGCCCTGCGTCACCTGCGACACGGTGAGCAGGGAGAGATCCAGGTCCTTGATGCGGCTGCCCGCGTCGGTGTAATACATCAGCGTATTGACCAGCGTATCGTTGCCCTGAAGCCACGCCGCCAGCGACGGGCTGACGGCGAAGGCCGCCGCCGCCGCGCCGATGAGCGCCGCCACGCTGAGCACCCCGCTGATAAAGCCGCGGTACAGGCCGAAGATAAGGCTGACCCCCAGCACCGCCAGAATCAGAATGTCGATGATGTTCATGCTTCTTCCTCCCTTAGGTCGGCAGCTCGACGACGTAGATTTCCGAGCCGGAGGCGACCACCGCGCGGTTGTCGTTCATCATGCCCAGCACGGCCGTCACGTTGATGGGCAGGGCATAGGTGCGGAAGGTCGTATCGCCGAAGCTGCACGCATAGACCGCGTTCTGCGAGAAGCCGTAAACCGACTTCGTGCCCAGCTTCGCGGCGATGCAGGCGCTGGGCAGGTGGATCACGCGGTCGATGCCGCCGTACACCAGACGCACGTTCGCGATGCTGATGCCCTCGCTCTGCTCCTGCGCGGGCACCAGGAGCTGATAGACCGTGTTGCCGCTGCGGCTGACGTCCTCGACCGTGTAGCCGTAGATCAGCGTCGGGCTGCTCGCCTCCAGCGCGCGGTAGCTGTAATGCAGAATCTGACGGGTGGTGACGACGTTGAGCGTGCCGTTGTCGTCGTAGATCGAATAGGCGATGTGCTCGCCGATGGAGCTTTTGCCGGTGGAGAGCTTGCCGGGCTGGAAGGTTTGCAGCTCGGTGGAGAGCACCGTGCCGGTGGTGTTGAGCCCCAGCATCCACATCAGCTCGGTGGGCTGCGTGTTGTTGGCCGTGGAGGCCATGAAGAAGCCGATATCCAGCAGCGTCTGGTTGGATACCGTGATGTTGTCTACGATCTGGCCGCTGCTGTTGATGACGGAAACCACGCCGTTGTCCGCCTCGCCGACGAACACCGCCACATACTCGTCGCCCGCGCTGGCGAACTGAACGGTGTCGCTCATCTTGTTGTTGTAGATGAGGCGGCCCCTGTTGTTGAGGATGTACAGGTCGTTGCCCGACCATGCGACGATGCGCTTTTCGGTCGCGTCGTAGTCGGCGTTGGTGCCGATCTGATAGCTCCACTCGTTGCCGCCGGTCGCCGCGACGCAGTGCAGCGTCGTGCCGTCATAAAAAATCACGCTGTCGCCGAAGGGCGACACGTTTTGGCTGAGCGTCGCGCCGATGCGCGTCACGCGGCCGACGCCCTCGCGCGTCGAGCCGGTCAGCGCGTAGACGACGCACACGATCAGCACCCCGATGAGCGCGAAGATCAGGATCGCCATGCGGATTCTGCTCTGTATGGCGTTCTTCTTTTTATTTTTCTTCTTTTTTTGATCGTCATTCATCCCGTAGGCGTTAAACGTAGCGTTTGCGCCGGTGAGATAGGTGACGCGCCGATTTTTACGATCCATGTCAGCATCCTTTCACGAAAGGAGAACGCCGGGCTGCCGCCCGAACTGGTTTTTGGGGCAAGCCCCGCCGTATGTTCCGCTTTTCCACTTTTGGAGAACCCACAGCGGCGCGCGCGTTTTCCGTTGGGCGTTCCGCGCCCCAAAAGCCAAAACCCAAAAGGCTTTTGGCGCGCGCCGCGTTCTTCGGCCGCGGCCGCCGATTTTGGGTTTTCCTCGGCTTCTCCGCAAGTTATCAACAGGCTTATCCACACTTCTGTGGATATTGTGGATAAATTGTGGACGAGTGTGGATAACGCCGGGATAAGTCCGTTTTTTGCTGTTTTTACACGATTTTGGGCGATTCCCCAAAAGTCGCTCATGCCCGCGTCAGCACGCCGTTTTCCACGCGATAGACCGCGCCCTGCCGCGCGCCCGCCAGATCGGAGAGGTCCGTGCAGGTCACGAACGTCTGCACCCGGTCGATCCGCTCGATGAGCTGCCGCCTGCGGCTGGGGTCCAGCTCGCTCATCACGTCGTCCAGCATCAGAATCGGCGCTTCGCCGCTTTCCGCGCCGGCCAGCTCCAGCTGCGCCAGCTTGAGGGAGAGCACCGCGCTGCGCTGCTGCCCCTGCGAGGCGAACGTGCGCGCCTCCTTGCCGTCGATGGTGATGGCGATATCGTCCCGGTGAATGCCCACGGTCGTCGTCATCCGCCGAAGATCCTCGCTGCGCGCCCGCGAAAGCCGCGCCAAAAGCGCCTCGTAGGCGTCCGGCGCGTCCGCGACCTGCGAAACGTAGCGCAGCCGCAGCTCCTCGCGCCCGCCGGTCAGCGACAGATGCGCCGCGCGCGCAAGCTCGTCGAGCCTGCCCACGGCCTCGCGCCGGTTTTCGCAGATCACCGCGCCCACGCGCGCGAGCTGCTCGTCCCACATGTCCAGCGTCGGCAGCAGCGACGGGTTTCTGGCGATGTCCTTGAGCAGCGCGTTGCGCTGGTTGAGCGTGCGCACGGCGCGCTGAAGCGCGTAAAAATACGTCGGCCGGAGCTGCGAGAGCTGCATATCCATAAACCGCCGCCGCTCCGCCGGCCCGTCCTTGACGATTTGCAGATCCTCCGGCGAAAACAGCACGCCGCAGACGTGGCCGAGCAGCTCGCCGATGCGCTCCGCCTGCCTTAGGCCGATGCGCACGGTCTTTTTCTTCCGCTGGGTGCGGCTGAGCACCACGGCGACCTCGTGCGTGCCGTCCCGCTGCGCGGTTTTGACCGTCACGCGCGCACTGTCCCGCCCCCACTGGATGAGCTCTTCATCGCGGGAGGTTCGGTGGCTTTTGCCCAGACAGCACAGGTGCAGCGCCTCCAGGACGTTCGTTTTCCCCTGCGCGTTCGGGCCGGTGAACACGGTCACGCCCGCGTCCGGCTCGATGAGCGCGCGTTCGTAATTCCTGAAATGGCTCAGGCTGAGCGACGTCACCCGCATCGGCGCTTATGCGTTGAACACGCGAACCGGGAGCACCAGATACAGATAGCTGTCCCCCTCCACCGGGCAGACCACGCACGGGCTGACGTTGGAGTTGAAGCGCATCACAATCTGGTCGTCGGCGAGCGCCTTGAGCACGTCGGTGATGTAGCGCACGTTGAAGGCGATCGTCAGATCCTTGCCCTCGGTGATGACCTGCATCTTTTCCTCCATATCGCCCGTCTCCGAGTTGGAGCTGACCTCCAGCGTTTCGCCGTCGAGCTTGAAGCAGACCAGGTTCGATTTGCCCTCGCGGGCGATCAGGCTCGCGCGGTCGATGGCGCTGCCCAGCTCGGCGCGCTCGACCGTCACGCGGGTCTGCCATTCCTCCGGCAAAATCTGGCGGTAGCGGATAAATTCGCCTTCCAGCAGGCGCGCGACCACGCGGGTCTGGCCGATGTTCATGCGCGCGTGGCTCTTGGTGAAGCACAGGGAGACGGGTTCCGCCGTATCCGCCAAAATCTTCGCGATGTCGCCCAAAACGCGGCCGCCGACGACGGCGCTGACCGGGGCGGACGGGCCGGCGACGTTCTCCTTGCGCAGCGCGAGGCGGAAGCCGTCCAGCGCGACGACGCGCATTTCGCTGGCGTTGATTTCCATCAGGCAGCCGGTCAAAATCGGGCGGCTCTCATCCTGCGCGATGGCGAACAGGGTGCGGCCGATCATGTCCTTGAGCGTGTTTTGGGGGAGCTCGAAGCGCTCGCCCTCGACCTGCGGCAGTTCCGGGTATTCCACCGGGTCAAAGCCGTTGATCGTGGTGCGCACGCTCGCGCAGCGGATCGTCGCCTGCATCCGCTCGCCGATGGCGATGTCGCACGGGCCGCCCGGCAGCTTGCGGATGATTTCGCAGAGCAGCTTGCCCGGCAAAACGGCGCGGCCTTCCTCGCTGAACGTCGCGGGCAGCAGGGTTTCGATGCCCAGCGCCAGATCGGTGCAGGTGAGGCGAAGCCCTTCGTCGCAGGACTCAAACAGGATGCCTTCCAAAATCGGCTTGGTGGAGCGCACGGCCAGCGCGCGGCTGACGATGGAGAGGGCGGTATTCAGTTCGTTGGTATCGCAGATGAAACGCATTTTTGACAACCTCCATGGGGTAGTAGCTGTATATACGTTCAGCAGCAGGAGCCGTAGGGCGGTGGATAACCGGGATAAGTGCCAAAAAGCCATACGCGGCCGGCCTTTTGGGCTGTGGATAATACTGGATAAAGCCCAAAACAACCGACGGGTTTATCCACAGCGCTGTGCACAACTCGGCTCCGTTTTCCCAAAAGGGCGCTGAAACGGTATAAAAGGGCAAATTCACACTTATTCAGTATTCGCGCTTTCAGGGAAAAATCCTTCCAGCGGAGGGCAAGACTTTGCCGCGTGCGTAAAAATTGAACGCGCCGCCGAACAGGGTTGAGAAAAAAGGTCGGATATGATAAACTGATAATGAAAGCGTATGTTTGATAAGCGGTGCACTTCAAAACGCAACCTCAAATAAAATTCGAATCCCATTTTGTCAGAAGAGAAGGAAAGGCGAGAGCAATGGAAACAGTCAGAAAAACGCGAAAGCTCCCGGAGCAGGTGGCCGACAAGCTGCGGGAAATGATCATACAGGAATCGCTCAAGACGGGCGCGAAGCTCCCGGCCGAGGCGGAATTGATGGAGCGCTTCGGGGTCAGCCGCTCGACGGTGCGCGAGGCGGTCAAAATTTTGCAGACGGAGCATATCGTTGATATCCGGCAGGGGCAGGGCACGTTTTTGTGCGCCATGCCGGGGCTGGCGAGCGACCCGCTGGGGCTGCGCTTCGCCGATCAGGAGGAGCTGATCGCCCAACTGCTGGAGACGCGGCTGCTGATCGAGCCGAACGTCGCGGCGCTGGCCGCCGTCCGGCGGCAGGAAAAGCAGCTTGCCGCGATGAAGACCCTGCTGGATAGGATGGATAACGCCTATCTGCACGGCGAGGATTACACGCCGTATGATTTCGAGTTCCACAGCATGATCGCCCAATGCACCGGAAACGACGTGATGATGCGCCTGCTGCCGACGATTCACGAATCCATTCAGGCGGGCTATCACCACACCCGCCGCGTGGAGGGCAGCTATCAGCGCGCGAGCCAGTGCCATTTGGAGATGTACCGCGGAATCCTGGAGCACGACAGCGAGCGCGCGCGGCGGGCGGCGCAGCGGCACATGATGCAGACGATGCACGACTCCGGCGTGGAGGTTCCATCGGTGCTGGTGAAATAATGGAAACGATCAAAATCATCGCCCGAATCCGCAGCGACTTTCCGGAGAAATTCGGCATTCCCCGCCAGAGCGGCGTCGTGCCGGAAACACGCGCGGAAATCGTGTTCGAAAAGCCCTATCAAAACCCGGACGCGCTGCGCGGCGTCGAGGGCTTTTCGCATCTGTGGCTGCTCTGGGGCTTTTCCGCCTGCGAGCGGGAGACTTGGTCGCCGACGGTGCGCCCGCCGAGGCTGGGCGGCAACGCGCGCATGGGTGTGTTCGCCACGCGGTCGCCGTTTCGCCCCAATCCCATCGGGCTGTCGTCCGTGACGCTTGAGGAAGTGCGGCTGCACACCCCGGAGGGGCCGGTGCTCGTCGTCGGCGGCGCGGATCTGATGGACGGAACGCCGATTTACGATATCAAGCCCTATCTGCCGTATGCCGACTGCCACCCGGAGGCGACGGGCGGCTTTGCGGAGGAAAAGCGGCATTACGCGCTGACGGTCGATTTTCCGGCGGCACTGGAGGCGCAGATCGACCCGGCGCACCGGGCGGCGCTGCGCGGTGTGCTGGCGCACGACCCGAGACCCTCGTACCAGAGCGACCCCGAGCGCATGTACGGCGTGGCCTTCGCGGGGAAGAACGTCAAATTCACCGTCGAGGACGGCGTGCTGACGGTGCGGAAAATCGAGGAAATATCATAATTGAGCAACAGGCAAATCCTGCACAAAACGCGGACGCGCAATGCGCGCCCCTACGGGTACAGCGCGACTTATTGCCTAGACGGAAAATAACCTGGTCAAAGAGCTCCCTCTTCGAGGGAGCTGGCACGGCGCAGCCGTGACTGAAGGAGTCAGGCAGCTGCGCGCCCGTTATCGGGATTTGTAAAAAATCTCGGATTTGCTCATTGACGAAGGAAATATAAAAGAACTCTCAAGCCTTTTTCAGCGAAGGCTTGAGCGTTCTTTGTGTCGGCGCGTATGAAATCAGGAATTTTCGTCGTCCTTCAATAAATCCTTCAGCTTCTGATCCGGCGCGGAGGTCTCGTCCTCCGGCAGATGCAGGTCGATGTGGTCGCCGGGCTGCTCCAGCGCGACGATGCGCGTCTGCGGGGTTTCCCCGGTGACGGCAAAGCGCAGCGCGACGTCCGGCCGCCCCTGAAAGTGCATCGGGATGAAGACCTTGGGCTTGACGGTCATAATGAAATAGCCCGCGCCCGCGTCATACATGCTGCCCTGACGGGGATCGACCGGGAAAAACGCCACGTCGATCTTCTGCTTGGGAATCGGCGCGACGCAGTCATAGAACGCGCGCTCGGCGGATTCGATTTCCGTGACGGAGGATTCGTCCCGCCAGTGCCACAGGTTCAGGTCGCCCGCGTGGAACAGCGTGACGCCCGCAAAATCGACGCAGAACGAAACGCCATCGTCCGTCGAGCCGTAGGCGTTCACGGTCAGCGCGCCGAACGTGCGCGCCTCGCCGGGGGACATGCGCACGCCCTTGTAGGGCTGCGGAATGTCAAACCCGAGGATATAGGTCGCGTTTTCGCCGCACAGATCGTAGATCGCCGGGGAAAAGTGATCGTCGTGGTGATGGCTGACAAACACGTACAGCTTTTCAAACGCCGCGAGCGCCGCCGGATCGGGCAGAGCGCGCCGATCCGGGCCGGATTCGCTGGCGTCAAAGAGCAGGCCGGTGCCGCCGAGCGAAACGAGGAAGCCGCTTCCCCCTAAATAGTCAATCGCGATATCCTTCATATCGATGCGCTCCTTTCCGTATATTCGCTCCTTTCATTTTATCCATTTTTTTCCACTTGTCAATCTTTTTCACCGCTCTTTCTCCACCGATGCTCCATTAAGGCGGAAAAAATGGTTTGAAACGGGAATGACCGCACCACTTTCTGTCAAAATTCGTCATAAAGTGTCGGAAATCGAGCTTCGCGCGCTCCCCGCCGTGTCCGGCGCGGCGGATGAGAGCGTTTGAAAATTGTCAGGCAAATTGTGTTTTTCGCCATGTTGACCGCGCCGAGATTTGGCGCATTTAACGTTGACACATTTTGCCGTCCTCCGTATAATAACTCACAGTGTTAGCAAAAGGAGGGATTCTGTGACAGGTAACGCTGCGCTGACGGAAGAAATGACGCGCCTGCTGGATGAACACCCGCGGGAGGCGCGGGAAAACCGCTTCAGCACAAGCCTGTGCGGCGAAATGGCCGTGATGCGGCTTTTTCATAACGGGACAAAGAAAAAAATGACGGCGGGCGAGCTGAGCAGCAGGCTGAGCATGACCACCTCGCGCGTCGCCGCCGTGCTGGGCAGCCTTGAAAAGAAGGGGCTGCTCGAGCGCGAAAACGACGCGGTTGACCGCCGCCGCGTGCTCGTCTCCCTGACGCAGGCGGGCGAGGCGCTCTGCGAAAAGCGAAAAGCGCATTTTAAGAGCAAAATCGCGCTGCTGCTGTCCATGCTGGGCGACGACGCGCCCGAATTTGTGCGGCTGCTCGGGCGGGTGTTTGAAATCACGTCGTCCGATGCGTTCAGGCAGGGCGAGTGCATTGAAGAAGATCAGGAGGGATTCAATGGCTGAAACAAAACCGACCGGCGCAAAAAAGCATATCACCGGCGCGCGCATTGCGCAGGAAATCAAACAGTATAAAAAGGACGCGCTGATTTCGCCGCTGTATACCGTGTGCTGCGTCATTCTCGAAATTCTGATTCCGTATCTCACCGCGTCCATCATCGACAAGGGCATCGCCGTGGGAAACATGGCGCACGTCGCGAAGATCGGCGCGCTGATGGCGGTGATGGCGATTCTGGCGATGTTCTTCGGCGTTCGCGCGGGCGTGCACAGCGCGCGGGCGAGCACGGGGCTGGCGAGCAATCTGCGCGAATCCATGTTCGGGCGGATTCAGGAATATTCCTTCTCCAACATCGACAGGTTCTCCACCGCGGGGCTTGTCACGCGCCTGACCACCGACGTCACCAACATCCAGAACGCTTTTCAGATGATTCTGCAAATCTGCACCCGCGCGCCGGTGACGCTGATCGTCGCGCTGTTCATGGCGTTTTCCGTCAACGCGAAGCTTTCGCTCGTGTTTCTGGTCGCGATGGCGTTTCTGGGCGTGATGATTTTCGTGCTTATCCCCAAGGCGATGAAATATTTCAAGCTGATGTTCCGCAAGTACGACGCGGTGAACGGCGTGGTGCAGGAAAACGTCGGCGCGATCCGCGTGGTCAAGGCGTTTGTCCGCGAGAATTACGAGGATGAAAAATTCTCCGGCGCGGCGAACGCGCTGTTCAAAAATTCCATCTCCGCCGAGCGCATCATCTCGTTCTCCATGCCGATCATGCAGCTCACCGTCTACGCCTGCATTCTGTCCATCAGCTGGTTCGGCGCGAAGATGATCGTGGGGCAGACCGGCCTGACCACGGGCGAACTGACCAGCCTGCTCTCCTACGTGATGAACATTCTGATGAGCCTGATGATGCTCTCCATGGTCTTCGTCATGGTTACGCAGTCCGCCGCGGCGGCGCAGCGCATCGAGGAGGTGCTCGAGGAGCAGCCGGATATCACCAGCCCGGAAAATGCGGTCAAGACCGTGAAGGACGGCTCCGTTGATTTCAACCACGTGACATTCGCCTATCAGCAGCGCAGCGGCAAGCCGGTGCTCAGCGATATCGACCTGCACATCCGCTCCGGCGAGACGATCGGCGTGATGGGCGGCACGGGCTCCTCGAAGTCGAGCCTCGTCAGCCTCATCTCCCGCCTGTACGACGTGACGGCGGGCGAGGTGCGCGTCGGCGGCGTGGACGTGCGCAAATACGATGTGGAGAGCCTGCGCGACGCGGTTTCCGTCGTGCTGCAAAACAACGTGCTCTTCTCCGGCACGATTTACGATAACCTCCGCTGGGGCAACGAAAACGCGACGGACGAGCAATGCCGCGAGGCCTGCCGTCTGGCCTGCGCGGACGAATTTATCGAGCGCTTCCCGGAAAAATACAATACCCGCATCGAACGCGGCGGCACGAACGTATCCGGCGGCCAGAAGCAGCGCCTGTGCATCGCCCGCGCGCTGCTCAAAAACCCGAAGGTGCTCATTCTGGACGACTCCACCAGCGCCGTCGATACCGCGACGGATGCGAAGATTCGCGAGGCCATGCGCACCCACATTCCCGGCACGACCAAGATCATCATTGCGCAGCGCATTTCCTCCATTCAGGATGCGGATCGCGTGCTCGTGCTGGACAACGGCCGGGTCAATGCGTTTGATACCCCGGAGAACCTGCTGAAGACCAACGCGATCTATCAGGAGGTCTACAACAGTCAGGCCGGAAGCGGCAGCGGTGACTTTGACGAGGCCGCCATGAAGGGAGGCGACTGAGCATGATGGGACGAAACAGAAACGCCGGAAAGCCCGGCGCGAAGAACCCCGGCAAGACGTTTAAGCGCATCATGGCCGAGATCATGGGCCGCTATAAGCTGCACTGCGTCGCGGTCGTGCTCTGCCTGATCGTCAGCGCGGTGGCCAACGTCTACGGCACGATGTTCATGCAGCGCCTGATCGACGATTACATCACCCCGATGATCGGCCGCCCCGACCCGGATTTCGGCCCGATGGGGCGCGCCGTGCTCGGCGTCGCGCTGGTGTATCTCCTCGGCGCGTTCAGCGCGTGGCTGTACAATTACCTGATGATCTTCGTCTCACAGGGCACGCTCAAAAACCTGCGCGTCAAGCTCTTTTCCAAGATGGAGCGTCTGCCGATCAAGTATTTTGACACGCACGCCCACGGCGATATTATGAGCGTCTATACCAACGACATCGACACCATGCGGCAGATGATTTCCCAGTCCATGCCGCAGCTCATTTCCAGCGTCGTGACGATTGTGAGCATCGTGACCTCGATGATTATCCTCAACGTGCCGCTGCTGATCATCACGCTGTTCATGGTTGCCACGACGATGACGCTCTCCGTCAAGCGCATCAAGAGCGCCGGGCGGTTCTTCGTCGCCCAGCAGCAGGATCTGGGCAGGGTCAACGGCTATATCGAGGAGATGATGGACGGCCAGAAGGTCGTCAAGGTCTTCTGCCACGAGGAACAGAATTTCGCGGGCTTCAAGCAGCTCAACGATGCCCTCCGCGAGAGCGCCTACAACGCCAACCGCATCTCCAACACCATCATGCCGCTGACAATGGCGATGGGCAACCTGAGCTATGTGCTCTGCGCGGTGGTCGGCGGCCTGCTGGCCTCCGGCGGCTACCTCGGCCTGACCATCGGCACGCTAGTCTCCTTCCTGACGCTGAATAAGAGCTTTAACCAGCCGATCAATCAGGTTTCGCAGCAATCCAATGCCATCATCATGGCGCTGGCGGGCGCGGAGCGCGTCTTTGACCTGCTGGATGAAGCGCCCGAGGTGGACGACGGCTATGTCACCCTCGTCAACGCGAAAAAGGACGAAAACGGCGTCATCACCGAAAGCGACGGCCGCACCGGCCTCTGGGCGTGGAAGTACACGCACAAGGACACGGGCGAAACCGAATATCGCGAGCTGAAGGGCGATATTGTGATGGATCACGTCGATTTCGGCTACAGCGACGATAAGCTGGTGCTCCACGACATCAAGCTCTACGCCACGCCGGGGCAGAAGATCGCGTTCGTCGGCTCGACCGGCGCGGGCAAAACGACCATCACCAACCTGATTAACCGATTCTACGACATTCAGGATGGCAAGATCCGCTACGACGGCATCAACATCAACAAGATCAGGAAGGACGACCTGCGCCGCTCGCTGGGCATCGTGCTTCAGGATACGCACCTGTTCACCGGCACGGTGATGGAGAATATCCGCTACGGCCGTCTGGACGCGACGGACGAGGAATGTATCGAGGCCGCCAAGCTTGCCAACGCGGACGGCTTCATCACCCGCCTGCCGGACGGCTACAACACCATGCTCAAGGGCGACGGCGGCAACCTCTCGCAGGGGCAGCGCCAGCTTCTGGCCATCGCGCGCGCGGCGGTCGCCGATCCGCCCGTGCTGATTCTCGATGAGGCGACCAGCTCGATCGACACCCGCACCGAGGCGCTCGTTCAGGCCGGCATGGATTCCCTGATGAAGGGGCGCACCACGTTCGTCATCGCGCACCGCCTGTCCACCGTGCGCAACAGCGACTGCATCATGGTGCTTGAGCAGGGGCGCATCATCGAGCGCGGCACGCACGACGAGCTGATTGCCCAGCACGGCAAGTATTACCAGCTCTACACCGGCGATTTCGAGGAAAACGATTGACGGTACTCGCCGCGAAAAACGGCAGCCTTCGAACGGAAAAGAAGCCGAAGAACGCCTGAAAGGTGTCCCCCGTGTGAAAACGCGGGGGATTTTTTTCGTTCGCCGGGATAAATTTGACAGCCTCATGCGTTTCTATGGTATAATCGGAGGGAAGATTTTCCCGCCGAGGCCGTCTGCCCGGCGGCAGGCAGGAGGCTGGCACGATTGAATCAGGCTTGGTATCAGGTGGCGTCCATGGGCTTTGGGTATCTCAGCGCGGCGATCATCGCGCTGATCGTGCTGCTGGCCTTTCGGAAATATACGAAAGATCGCGCGCTCTGGCGGCGGGTCAAAAAGAACCTGCCGCGGACGGGCGCGGCGGGCCGCCTGGTTGTGCTTTCCGCGGGGAATCGGCGGCTTCCGGCGGGAACGGAGCTGCGCGTGCCGTTTGAGGGGACGCTGGGCGGCTCGATGGGCTGCGACGTCTGCGTGCCGTATAAAAGGGTGCATATGCGCTCGGCATTTTTCTGGGTCGAGGGCGAGGCGCTGCACCTCGTGCCGCTGCATAAGGACGGATTTCTGGCGGATGAAACGCCGATTGAACCGGGCGACGAGGCCATCATGCGCGACGGCGCGATGCTGCGCGTCGGCGAATTGAAGCTGGTGCTGCGGATGTATGACCGCGGCGAAGGCGTAGTCGGCGCGGACGAGCCGTATGTGACCCGCGCCCGCCGCAGCAAGGCCGGACAGGGGCGCGGCGACGGGCTGGGCGCGCCGACGCGCGGCGCGATCCGCAGGGAGAAAAAACGGATGAATTACAGCGAAGCGGACGAGACCGAACGAGCCTCCGCCGCGCAGAAGGATAAAAAGAGGCGGAGGTGACGGCATGGCTCCACGCAAGCGCGATACACAGGTGCAGGAAGACGGGCAGACCGTCTATAAACCCGCAAAAAAAACAAAAACCGTCGTGAAGGAAGAGCCGGAGGACAAAAAGCCCGTCCGCCTCAAGCCGGCACGGACGAAAACGGGCAGGCTCAAGCCCGAAGCGGAGAAAGAAGAAAAAAAGCCGGACAAAAAACCGCCCCGGCGCTACGAGCCGGAGCAGAAGCTGACCGGGCGGGAGAAAAAGGAAAAGGCGCGCGCCGCCGCCGTCGCCCGCGACAGGCGCAGGGCGGTCAGCCGCGCGGGGGACGGATGCGTGACGATGATCGCGCTGCTGACGGCGGTGTTCGAGGTGCTCGGGCTGCTGCTCTGCGCGGCCAAGGCGGAGGGCGCGTGGGATACGCAGGCGGTCAGGCTGTGCATGGTCATGGCGCCGCTGGGGCTGCTCACCACGCTGGCGCTGCCGCGGCTTCTGCCGATGGATTCGCTGGTGATGGCGCTGACGAATTTCCTCTGCGGCGTGGGCGTGGTGGTGCTCTATACGGTCTCGCCCGAACGCGGCGCGCGGCAGGCGATGTTCTACGCGATGGGGCTGGCGGCGATGCTCGTGATGAGCGAAATCGTCTTCCATGTGCGCCATTTCCGGGGGCTGACGCTGCTGGGCATGGCGCTGGGCATCGGCGCGCTGATCCTGCCGCTGGCCTTCGGCGAATGGAACAACGGCGCGAAGAACTGGGTGTCCGTGCCGCTGCTCGGCTCGTTTCAGCCCAGCGAAATCGTGAAGCTCTCGGTGGTGCTGGCGCTGGCGTATTTCTTCAGCGCGCATCGAACCGTCTGGCAGATGATGCCCGCGCTCCTGTTCGCGGCGGCCTGCCTTCTGCTGCTGATGATGCAGCGCGACCTCGGCACGGCGCTGATCTATTACCTGACGACGCTGGTGCTGTTCTACGTCGCCTGCGGCAACGTGCCGCTGACGATCCTCGGCCTCGGCGGCGGCGCGGGCGCGGCGGTGCTGGGCTACCAGATGTTCGCGCACGTCAAGGTGCGCGTGGCGATGTGGCGCAACCCGTGGAGCGACCCGACGGACAAGGGCTATCAGATCATTCAGGCGCTGCTGGCCATCGGCTCGGGCGGGCTGTTCGGCGTGGGGCTGGGGCAGGGTACGCCGGAGAAAATCCCCGCCTATTACAACGACTTTATCTTCGCCGTGGTCTGCGAGCAGCTTGGGCAGGCGTTCGGCGTGCTGCTGCTGGCGGTCTATGTGCTGCTGATTCTGCGCGGGGTGACGGTGGTTGCCCGCGCGCGGCGCTCGTTTGAGATGCTGCTGGGCTGCGGCGTGCTGACCATGCTGGGGATTCAGACGTTTATGATTGTCGCGGGCGTCATCAAGATGATTCCGCTGACGGGCGTGACGATGCCCTTCCTCAGCTACGGCGGCTCGTCGCTGCTCTCGTGCATGGCGATGATCGGGATTCTGCACGGGGCGAGCGCAAGGGCGCAGGAAAATCTGGAAGAAGATATTCTGTGCGTGAGAGGGTGATTTTATCAAGGTTATCAAGCGGCGCATGCACCTGCTGACGCTGCTGCTGGTGCTGATGTTCGCGCTGGTGATCGCGTATTTCTGCTACTCCGTCTATTTCTACGGCGGGCGCTGGGTCGCGAACCCCTATAACCCGCGCATCAGCAGCCGGAAGCGGCATGTCGTCATGGGCACGCTGACCGACAGGGACGGCACGGTGCTGGCCTATACGGATGAGGACGGCAGGCGGCGCTACAACGGCAGCGCGGCGACGCGCAAGGCGGTCTGTCAGGTGGTCGGCGACAGCGGCGGCAAGGTCTCCACCGGCGCGGACACGTTCCACGCGCAGTTTCTGCTGGGCTTCCGCTCCAGCATCTTCGAGCGGCTGGCCGACGCCTTTACCGGCACGACCCAGCGCGGCGACGACGTTCGGCTGACGATCTCCGAGCGGCTCTCCCGCTACATCAGCGAGCAGTTCCCCGCGGGCAAGCGCGGCGCGGTCGTCGTGCTCAATTACAAGACGAACGAGATTCTGGCGATGGTCTCCATGCCGCAGTTCGACCCGACGAACATGGATTCGGCGCTGGAGGACGAGGCGGCGGGCGCGCTCATCAACCGCGCGACGCAGGGGCTGTATCCGCCCGGCTCGACGTTCAAAATTGTGACGCTGGCCTCCGCGCTGGAAAATCTGCCCGATCTGAACGATTTCGCGTTTGACTGCACGGGCTATTATCCCGTGGGCAACTACGCCGTCACAGACGGCAGCGCGCACGGGGTGCAAACCCTGTCCGACGCCTTCGCGCGCTCCTGCAACACGACCTTCGCCGCGCTCTCGCAGGATCTCGGCTATGAGATGCTGGGCAATACGGCGGAGGAGATGGGCTTCAACCGGAACTTCATGTTCAGCGATTTGATCGTCTACAATTCCAGCTACCCCATCGACGACCTGAGCGCCGAGGATCTGGCGTGGTCGGCCATTGGTCAGGGGCGCGTGCTCGCCACGCCGATGCACATGGCGCTGATCGCCGCGACGATCGCCAACCGCGGCGTGATGAACGAGCCGCGCCTCGTCGCGCAGATCACGACCGCGCAGGGCGGAAACCGCGCGCTGCTCAGCCACGCGGGCGGCAGGCGCGTGCTCGGCGAGGACGTGGCGGCGCGGCTGGAAAAAGAGATGATCCGCGTGGTCAAATCCGGCACGGGCAAGCGCGCCGCGCTGGATAACGGCTATACCGTCGCGGGAAAAACCGGCTCGGCGGAGGCCAGCAACGACAAAAGCATCGAATCACATGCGTGGTTCGTTGGCTATATCACCAATGACAGCGCGCCTTACGCGATCTGCGTCCTCGTGGAAAACGGCGGAAGCGGCGGCGGCGTGGCCGCGCCGCTGGCGCGGAAGACGCTGCAAAAGGCGATTCATCTGGGATTATAATTCAAGGAGGTTTTTAGCGATGCGCAAGAGGATTTCGGGTTTGATGGCGTTTATTTGTCTGTTGGTGGCGGCGGCTTCGGCGCTGGCGGCAGGCACGACGGTGACGACGTTCACGCCGTTTGCGGATATGGATTTCGCCGCGCAGGGGTACATGGATTTGATCACCGCGTGGGAAGACGAAACCGGCAACATGGTGGAGGATTATTCCGGCCTGGAGGACGATCTGTTCATGGAGCAGATGCAGGAGATGGTGACCGCCGGCCGCGCGGATCTGGTCGTCGTGCCGCTGGGCAGCGGGCTGACGAAGGATCAGTTGGTCAGCGTGGATGAGCTGCTGGCCGCCGCGCCGGATTGCGGCGCGAGGCGGATGGACGCGATGGCGGAGCGCGACGGCAGCGTGCTGCTCGCGCCGGTGCGCTTCAACTGGGAGGCGCTGTACGTCAACACCGACGTGCTGGAGGCGAACGGCGTCGCCGTGCCGACGAATTACGACGAATTGATCATCGCCTGCGCGTCGCTGGCGCAGAAGGGGATTCTGCCGCTCGCCAACGCCATGTGCGAATGGCCGGAGATCGTGCTGGACTGCACAGCGATGATCGGCGCGCCTGCCGATCAATACGGCCAGCAGACCTCGCTGGACGGCGCGAAGGCCGTGACGACGGCGCTCACGCAGGTCGGCGCGTTCGGCCTCGATCCGTGGAATCTGACGGACGAGCAGGCGAAGCAGGCGTTCATGGAGGGCGCGGCGGCGATGCGCTTTGACGGCAGCGATTTGGCCGAGCTGGTGCCCGAGGCGCGGCAGGAGCACGTCGTCGCCGTCGCCCTCGCGGGCATGGACGGGCAGACGCGCACCGCGCTGGTCGGCACGCCGAGCTATGGGCTGGCGCTCACCCGCGCCTGCTGGCAGGACAGTGCGCGCCGCGAGGCCGCCCTGTCTCTGGCTCAAAAGCTGCTCGGCGGCGACGGCGCGGCGATGATTGGCGCGCCCGCGTATACGACCGCGCTGGGGAAGAGCGTGGCGCAGATGACCGCTTCGGCGACCGCCTGCGCGGGGCTGCTGTATGACCTGAACCCCGAGCATTTTAACGAATGGTCGGAGAGCGTGGTTTCCGCGCTGATGGCGCTGTAATACTAATTCTTGTTAAAATGGCTTAATCCGCGCACCATCTTTTTCGCTCTGACTTTGCCTCGTTCCGTTCAACGTACCTCCAGTACGCCTCACTTCACTTGGCTTCGTCAGAACAAAAAATCTGATGCGCTCTGTTAAGCATTTTAACTGCGAATTAGTATAAAAGAACAGAAAGAGCGCATGGCCGCGTGGCCGTGCGCTCTTTTTAGCGAATAGGAAATTGCATAAAATCGCCCGCGTGAGCAAAAATTTGATGCTTTTGCAGACTTCGGCGGAGGGGCAGGCGGGCTCAGCCCGCGTTATACCCGTTCCGCGACGAGGTCGCCCATCTGTGTGCAGCCGACCTTCGTGCAGCCCGCGGCAAAAATATCGCCGGTGCGGTAGCCCTCGTCGAGCACCTGCGAAACCGCGCGCTCAATCGCGGCGGCTTCCTGCTCGAGGCCGAGGCTGTGGCGCAGCAGCAGCGCGCCGGAGAGAATCGTGCCCAGCGGATTGGCGATGTCGCGCCCCGCGATGTCCGGGGCGCTGCCGTGAATCGGCTCATACAGGCCGCGCGTCGTGCTGCCCAGGCTGGCGGAGGGCATCATGCCCAGACTGCCCGCGATGGCGGCGCTCTCATCCGAGAGGATGTCGCCGAACAGGTTGCCGGTTATCATCACGTCAAACTGCGCCGGGTTCAGAATGAGCTGCATGGCGGCGTTGTCCACGTACATGAAGCTGACCTCGACCTCCGGGTATTCGCGGCTCAGGCGCTCGACCGTCTCGCGCCACAGGCGGCTGCACTCCAGCACGTTGGCCTTGTCCACCGAGCAGAGCCTGCCGCGGCGCTTTTTCGCCATTTCAAAGCCGATGCGCGCCAGACGTTCGACCTCCGGCACAGAATAGGCCATCTCGTCCGTCGCCGCCGCGCGATCCTCGCTGCGCCAGCGCTTGCCGAAGTAGATGTCGCCGGTCAGCTCGCGCAGGATCATGATGTCAATCGGCTTGGCGATGATGTCCGGGCGGAGCGGGCACGCGCCGGAGAGCTGCGGGTGAATCGTGCACGGGCGCAGGTTGGCAAACACCTGCATGCCCTTGCGCAGGGCGAGCAGCCCCTTTTCCGGGCGGCGGGCAGGCTCGACCGCATCCCACTTCGGGCCGCCGACGCTGCCCATCAGCACCGCGTCCGCCGCGTTGCAGGCCGCCAGCGTCTCGTCCGTCAGCGGCACGCCGAATGTGTCGATGGATGCGCCGCCGAGCCTGCGCTCGTCAAAGCGGAACGTGTGGCCGTATTTTTTCGCGACGGCGTTTAACACTTTGACCGCCTGCGCGACGATCTCCGGGCCGATGTAGTCGCCCGGCAAAGTGACGATATGGGCTTTCATGGCTCACGCCTTTCCCGCGATCTTTTCGCGAACGAAGTTTTCAATGCCGCCGACGGCGATGATCTTCTGGATGAACGGGGGGAACGGCGCGGCGGTGAAGCGCTCGCCGGTGGTGCGATCCTCGATCACGCCGGTATCCAGATGGACGGCCACCTCGTCGCCGTCGCGGATGGCCTTGGCTGCCGCCGGACACTCGATGATCGGCAGGCCGATATCAATCGAGTTGCGGTAGAAGATGCGGGCGAAGCTGTCCGCGATGACGAGCTGAATGCCGCTGGCCTTGATGGCGATGGGCGCGTGCTCTCGGGAGGAGCCGCAGCCGAAGTTGCGCCCCGCGACGATGATGCGGCTCGTTTCGCTCTTGCGCTTGAAATCGCTGTCCAGATCCTCCATGCAGTGGGCGGCCAGCTCGGCGGGGTCGGTGGTGTTGAGGTAGCGGGCGGGGATGATGACGTCCGTATCGACGTGATCGCCGTATCGAATGACGGTAGACTGAACGAACATGTTAGAGCACCTCCTCAGGCGTGGCGACGCGGCCCATGATGGCGGAAGCCGCGGCGACCGCCGGGCTGGCCAGAATGATTTCGCTGCCGGTGTGACCCATGCGGCCGACAAAGTTGCGGTTGGTGGTGGAAACGGCGCGCTCGCCGTCGGCCAGAACGCCGCAGAAGCCGCCCAGACACGGGCCGCAGGTCGGCATGGTGAAAATCGCGCCCGCGTCGATGAAGATATCCACCAGCCCCTCCTTCAGGCAGTCCTTGACGACCTGCTGGGTGCCGGGGATGACGATGCAGCGCACATGGTCGCTGACCTTGTGCCCTTTGAGAATCTGCGCGGCGACGCGCATATCGCTGATGCGGCCATTGGTGCAGCTTCCGATGACGACCTGATCGATGGTCTGCCTGCACTCGCGCGCCGGACGGGTGTTTTCCGGCAGATGCGGCAGGGAGACGGTCATATCCAGCTCGTCGAGGTTGATGGTCACGGTGCGGCTGTATTCCGCGTCCGGGTCGGCCTCAAACGCCGTCCATTCGCGCGTCACGCGCCCCTTGAGGTATTCGCGGCAGACGTCGTCCACCGGGAAAATGCCGTTCTTCGCGCCCGCCTCGATGGCCATGTTCGCGATGGTCAGGCGGCCGTCCATCGGAATTTCCTTCACGCCGTCGCCGGTGAATTCGAGGGACTGATACAGCGCGCCGTCCACGCCGATTTCGCCGATGAGGTGCAGAATCACGTCCTTGCCGCTGACCCACGGCTTCATTTTGCCGGTCAGCACGACCTTGATGGCCTCCGGCACCTTGAACCAGCATTCGCCCGTCGCCATGCCCACGGCCATATCCGTCGAGCCCACGCCCGTGGAGAACGCGCCCACCGCGCCGTAGGTGCAGGTGTGGCTGTCCGCGCCGATGATGACCTCGCCGGGGGCGACGATGCCCTGCTCCGGCAGCAGCGCGTGCTCGATGCCCACGCGGCCGACCTCGTAATAGTGGACGATGTGCTGCGCGCGCGCGAATTCTCGCATCTGCTTGGCGAGCGTCGCGGCCTTGATGTCCTTGTTGGGGACGAAGTGATCCGGGATCAGCGCGATCTTCGCGGGGTCGAACACCTTGACCGCGCCCATCCGGTGAAACTCGTTGATGGCCACGGGGGCGGTAATGTCGTTGCCCAGCACAAGGTCAAGCTTGCACATGAGCAGCTCGCCCGCGCGGCAGCGCTCAACGCCGGCGGCACGCGCGAGGATTTTTTGTGTCATGGTCATGCCCATAGCGGAAAAACCTCCCTCAAGAAAATGAAAAAGCCTCGCACACCTGCTTTTCGCAGGGGCGAGGCGAAAATGCCACACGGTACCACCCTGATTCGGCTTTCACTCAAGCGCGGAAGCCCTCTTTTGCCTTAACGCGGCCGGTTCGTCCTCTGCTCGGCACAGAGGCAGCTCGGGAGTGAGTTATCCCGCGTCCCCGCCATCGGCTTGCACCGGGCGCCGACTCTCTGAAGGTCAGGGGCGCGTCTTTGTTCCGTCATTGCTTTTGCGGCTGAAAGCCGCCTTTCGCTTAAAAAGCGATGTGCGATTTGCGTATTATTGTAATCCGAATGTGACAAGTTGTCAAGTATGGAAATCAATCCCCCGCCATGGCGCGGCGGCTCGAATGGATGAAATCAAACGAATCCAGGGTTTTACCGGCCATCACGCCGGTTGCGCAGCCGTTTTCGGCGGCGATTTCGCCGGATACGATGACAAAACGAATGCCCTCCGGCGCGGCGTCCGGGCGGCCGAGACCGGGGAAATCCGCGCGGTCGCAAATCGTTTCGGGGTCGAAGACGAGCAAATCGGCGTCCATGCCCGCGCGGATGCGCCCCTTGCGCCCGAGCCCCATCGTCTGCGCGGGGAGGAGCGTCGTATGCGCAATCGCCTGCTCCCAGCTCAGCTCGCCGCGCTCGATCACCATTTTGCGCAGATAGCGCGGGAAGCTGCCCGCGATCTGCGGGTGCCCTTCGCCGGGAGCGTAGCTGCCCGTGTCGGTGGAAACCATCGTCATCGGGTAGCGCTGAATGGTGTAGACGGCCTCCTCGCTGCCTGTGTTGACCACCACCGCGTCGCACGGGTGCGCCGCGCGCAGGTGTTCATAGAGCGCCTGATCCGGCACGAGGCCGATGTGCTCGCCCGTGATGACCCGCAGGTGGCGCAGCTCGATGCCGTTGTCGCGCATGGTCACGGGCTCAAAGAGCGCCGAGCCGATGGAAGAACACCAATCCTTGTACATGCCGCTGTCCAGACGCATATCCACGCCGCGCGCGCGTGCCAGCTCCAGCATCTCCAGCGCCTTGTATTCGACGCCAACGCCGTATTGATATTCAAAGTGCGAGACGATCATCCGGCAGCCCGTGACCTCGGCCAGCTCGATGGCCTCGCTGAGCGAGTTGAGGTCGGTCATGGCGAACATGCGCGTGTCGATGGCGGCGGGTCTGCCGTAGCGGCGTGCCATCGTGCACAGCGCTTCCATCTCTTCTAGCGACGTGCCCGGCGCGTAGCCCGGCCCAAGGGAAACGCCGGCCGCGCCGCTTTGCAGCGCGCGCTCGCAGAGGGCTTCCATCGTGTGTACCTGCGCGCGTTTGGCCGGGGCGAACAGATCGGTGACGCCCGCCGCCTCGCGCAGCGCGCACAGGCCGATCATCTCCGCCTGATGAATCGGAAATGCCGTCTGGCTGCGCAGAAATGCGTCTATATCCAGCGGGGAAAAGCCGCAGTTGCCGCCCACCGTCGTCGTGATGCCCTGAAGCAGGGAGAGCGTGCCGGTGTATTTACAGCCGTCGATATGGCCGTGCGGGTCAATAAAGCCGGGGCAGACGAAGCAGCCGGAAGCGTCGATCACCCGTGCGTCCTTCGGCGCGCCCGACTGCGCCGGTTGGACGGCGGCGATGCGCCCGTCCTCGCAGAGCACATCGGCCTGAAAGCGCGACAGGGTCTCCGGGTCGATGACCGTGCCGCCGGAAATGAATAGCTTTGACATGGTTTTCTCCTCCATACTCCATCTTACGAACAGAAAAATATGGCGGTTCATCCGTCCTGAAAAACCCGCCCGAAATCGGACGGGCATTTCAGGACGGGGCGGCAAAGCCGCCCCGCCCTTTTTAGCCGCACCAGCGGCCGGAAGGAGTCACTGCATACTCAATTTGAATTTAGTCCAGATATCCTGGTATTTCTGCTCATCCTCGCTGGACAGGTTGCGCACATACTCCGCGTCGTCGATGCGGTCATAAATGCCGTTGAACACCGGGTTGTTCAGGTAGCTTTCGGAGAGGCAGGCCTTCGCCGCCTCGTTCGGGCTGCAATAATACTGCCACTCGGCGCAGACCGCCGCGACTTCCGGGCGCAGCAGGTACTGGAGGAAGCGGTTCGCGTTCTTGGCGTGCGGCGCGTTCACCGGGATGAAGCAGCCGTCGATGCCGAAGCCCAGACCCTCTTCCGGCCAGACGACCTTCAAATCCGGGTTGGCGTCCAGCGCCAGCGCGACGAACGGGGTGAAGGTGTAGGCCACGGCGATGTCGCCGGAAACCAGATAGTTGTGCAGGTTCTCATATTCGAGCACGTGGATGTTGCCGCGCAGCGCGTCGAGCTTTTCCGCCGCCTCGGCGAGCACCGCGTCGTCGGTGGTATTCATGCTCTGGTGCATGGAGAGCAGCACCATGCCGATGGTCACGCGCGCGTCGTCGATCAGGCCGAGGCTGTCTTCAAGGGACGGATCCCACAGGTCGTTGAAGCCCTTGATGTCGATTTCCACCGTGGACGGATCGTAGACGATCAGCGGAATGCCGCTCACATACGGCACGACGTACTGGTTGTCCGGATCGAAGAACTGATGGGTGAAGCCCGCGTTCAGGTTGGAATAGTTATCCACGATGGCGGGATCGAACGGCTGCATCAGCCCGGCTTCGCGGGTGGTGTTGAGCATGTAGTCGCTGGCCAGCACCACGTCGTAATCGCCGCCGTTCACCGCGGAGAGCTTTTCGTACATCTCCTCGTTGCTGGAGAAGGTCGCGTAGTTGACCTTGATGCCCGTCTCCTCCTCAAACGGCTTGATGACGGTCGAGTAGTCGATGTAACCTTCCCAGGTGAAGACGTTGAGCACGGCCTCGTCGGTCTTGTTCTCGGTCTCCGCCAGGGCGCAGCCGCCGATGGTCAGCAGTGCAAGCAGCAGGCAAAACAGTTTCTTCATGTCCATGTCCCTCCTTGATTCAGGAACGATTGATCTATCTCAAACGCGGGATGCGTTTGATGCTTATTGAAGATGGGCGTTGCTCCGGGCGGTCACCAGTTGGCTGAAGGCCACGCAGATAAAGATCACGCCGAGCATCAGGGTGGAGAGCGCGTTGATCTCCGGCGTGCCGCCGGAACGCAGGCCGGTGTAGACCTTGAGCGGCAGGGTGGTCGTCTCCGCGCTGGTGACGAAGAAGGAGATCACCACGTCGTCAAGGCTCATCGCGGCGGAAAGCATCATGCCGGAGAGCACCGCCGGGAAGACCAGCGGCAGGGTGATGTCCTTCAAAACGCGCGTCGGGCTTGCGCCGAGGTCGCGCGCGGCCTCCGACAGCGAAGGATCCATGCCGATCAGGCGGGATTTGACGTTGATGAACACATAGGGGATGCAGAAGGTCGTGTGCGTCAGCACCAGCGCGCCCATGCCGAGCTTAAAGCCCACGGCGGTGAACACGGAGAGATACGCCATGCCCAGCACCAGCTCGGGGATCATCATCGGCAGGGTGGCGAGGGTTTCGACCGCGCCGCCGAGCTTCAGGTGCGACCGCGCCAGCCCGATTGCGCCCAGCGTGCCGATGCCGCCCGCCAGCAGGCTGGAGACGACGGCCAGAACCAGCGAATTTTTGAGCGCGTCGGCCATCAGGGCGTTGGAAAACAGGCGGCTGTACCAATCGGTCGTGAAGCCCTGCCAGCTTCCGATGGTGCGCCCGCTGTTGAAGGAATAGATGACGACCATCAGAATCGGCAGATAGAGGACGATCAGCACCAGCGTCAGATAGACGGGGGAAAAGATTTTGCGCTTTCTGCGCCGCTTCGCCTGCGCCATCACATCACCCCCAGATCATCGCCGCCGACCTTGCGATACAGCAGATAAATGCCGGCGGAAAGCGCGATGAGCACCATGCTCATGGCCGAGCCGACGTTCCAGTCGCGCACCTTGAGAAGCTGGTCGCGGATGAGGTTGCCCACCAGCACCAGACCGCCGCCCATGATATCCGACAGATAGAACAGGCCGACGCTGGGCACGAACACCAGCACGCAGCCGGCGAGAATGCCCGGCATGGTCAGCGGCAGCGTGACGGTGAGGAACGCCCGAACGGGGCTTGCGCCCAGATCGCGCGAGGCCTCCACCAGCGTGAAATCCATCTTATCCACCGCGTTGTGGCACGGCAGAATCATAAAGGAAATCAGGCAGTAGACCATCGCCAGCAGCACCGAGCCGTAGGAACCGAGAAACTTGATGTTTTTCTGAATCAGCCCCAGCGAGCGGAGCACGCCGTTGACCGGGCCGTTGGCCTGCAAAAGGATCTTCCAGCCGTAGATACGCACCAGCGCGCTCGTCCAGAACGGGATGATGACCAGCATCATCAGCAGCGCCTTCCATTTGCGCGGGGCGCGCGCCATGCAGTAGCCGAAGGGATAGCCCACCAGCAGGGAGATGACCGTCGTGAAGAACGCGAGCTGGAGGCTGTTGGCGAAGACCTTGAGATAATCCTCGCGCAGCAGCGCCTTGTAGTTGGCGAGCGTCAGCGGCATGCCGAATTGGAATTTGCCGCCCGTCACCAGCGACGTGCAGAGCACGTAGATCAGCGGCAGGGCGACCAGCAGCACGCCGAAGGCCGCCATCGGCGCGGTCATCAGCGCGCGGGTGCGCCGCTCGTGCGCCTGAAGGGTATTTTTACGCGCCATGGGACGTCCCCCCAATGACCGCGGCCTGCGCGGGATTCCAATACAGGTAGGCGGTGCTGCCGGGCGTGAGCGCGTCGCTGAGGCGGCCTTCGCTCGTCGCGACGGCTTCTTCGCCGTCGGGGAGGATGGCATAGGTCAGCACGCTCCCGCCTGCGTAGCGCGCCTCGCGCACGGTGACGGGCAGTTGAAAGCCCTCGACCGGCACGGGGGAAACGCGCATCCGCTCCGTGCGCACGCAGATTTCGCAGTCCTCGCCCACGGAAAGCCGCGCGCGGGAAGCGTCCGCCGTGAAGCTGCCGCATGCGCCGCGGATGACCGCCGTATCCTTTCCGACGGATTCCACCTTGCCGCTGAGAATGGTGGAGCGGCCGATGAACTGCGCGACGTAGTGCGTCTTCGGCTCGTCGTAGATTTCTTCCGGCGTGCCGAGCTGCTCAAAGCGCCCGCCGCGCATGACCGCGATGCGGTCGGACATGTTGATGGCCTCTTCCTGATCGTGGGTGATGTAGACGAAGGTGATGCCCAGCTTCTTTTGCAGGCGCTTGAGCTCAAGCTGCATCTGGCGGCGGAGCTGCAAATCCAGCGCGCCCAGCGGTTCATCCAGCAGCAGCAGCTCCGGTTCGGGCGCGAGCGCGCGGGCGATGGCGATGCGCTGGCGCTGGCCGCCGGAAAGCTGGCTGGGCATGCGCTTGGCAAAATCCGCCATCTGCACCAGTTCGAGCATCTCGCGCACGCGCTTTTCGATGGAGGCTTTATCCATCCTGCGCACGCGCAGGCCGTAGGCCACGTTCTTTTCGACGTTCATATGCGGAAAGAGCGCGTAGCTCTGAAAGACCGTGTTGACGGGGCGGCGCTCCGGCGGCAGCGCGGTGACGTCCCGGCCGTCCAGCAGCACCGTGCCCTCGTCCGGCGTTTCCAGACCGGAGATTATGCGCAGGGTCGTCGTCTTGCCGCAGCCGGACGCGCCCAGCAGCGTGACGAACTCGCCTCTGGCGACGTCCAGCGAGATATCGCGCAGAACGTCGCCCTCGCCGAAATCCTTGGAAATGTGCTGTAAAGAAAGAAGGGTATCCTGCATGGTTTCCTCCCTGAGTCATCAAGCCTGTGCGGGCGGGGCTTTGCGCCGCAACCCATAAAAACAGCATGATTATATGCTAGAAAAAGCGCCGTGTCAACCATAAAGTTCAGCGGGAAAAATGTGCAGGTTTAATGCAGCTAAACTTCTGGCGGGAAAAAGACCCTCTTTGCGCAAAAACGCGCAAGAGGGCGCAGAAATGGCTGCTCAATCGCCACATTCCCCGGCGAACGCGCGGATGGCCGCGCTGCGGGCGCTGCCGAGCACCTCTTTGGCGGGGCCATCCTCCGCGACGAGGCCGTTTTCCATATAAATCACGCGATCCGCCACATCGCGGGCGAAGTTCATTTCGTGGGTGACGACGATCATCGTGCGCTTTTCGGCGGCTAACTGACGGATGACGCAGAGCACCTCCTGCGTGAGCTGCGGGTCAAGCGCGCTGGTCGGCTCGTCAAAGCAGAGAATTTCGGGATCCATGGCCAGCGCGCGGGCGATGGCGACGCGCTGACATTGCCCGCCGGAAAGATTGCAGGGATACGCGCCCGCCTTATCCGCGAGGCCGACCTTTTCCAGCAGGAGCATGGCCTTCTGCTCGGCCTCCTGACGGCTTCGATGGAGCACCAGCTGCTGCGGCGCGACGATGTTGCGCAGCACCGTGTAATGCGGAAAGAGGTTGTAATCCTGAAAGACGAGCCCCATCTTGAGGCAGAGCCCGCGCAGGTCTTTTTCCGTCCGATAGCGCGCCGCGCCGTCCGCGCCGGTGGTGACCATCGCCTGACCGTCGATGCGGATTTCGCCGCTGTCGATGGTTTCAAGGTGGTTGAGGCAGCGCAGGAGGGTGCTCTTGCCCGAGCCGCTGCGGCCGATGACGGCAACGACCTCGCCCTTGTCCACGCGCACGGTCACGCCCTTCAAAATTTCGTTGTCGCCGTATTTTTTTCTGATGTCAATCGCCTGAAGCATGACCCTTGTTCTCCCTTTCCGTTTCCGCGCCGGAGCGCTTGTCAATCCTTGTAATACGCCATGCGGCGGTTGAGACAGCTAAACACGAGCGAGACCGCGCCGTTCATCAGCAGATAGAAAAGCCCCGCGACAAAGAGCGGCTCGACGGAAGCGGTGCGGCTGGCCTCGTTCTTCGCCGCGCGGAACAGTTCGGCGACGGCGATCACGTTCGCCAGCGACGTATCCTTGACCAGCGTAATCACCTCATTGCTGACCGGCAGCAGCACGCGCTTCGCCATCTGCGGCAGAATGACGTGAAAAAACGTCTGTCCGCGCGTCATGCCCAGCACCTGACCGGCCTCGCGCTGCCCGACGGGGATGGACTGAATCCCGCCGCGGAAGATTTCGGCGAAATAGGCGGCGTAGTTGATGGAAAAGGCGAGGATGGTGGCGTTCATGCGGTCGAGGTTCACGCCCGTCAGCGTCGGAATGGCGAAATAGATGGCGAAGATTTGCAGCATCAGCGGCGTGCCGCGCATCACCAGAATATACAGCGACGTCGGCACGCTGACGATCTTGCGCCTGCTCATGCGCAGCAGCGCCACGGCCAAGCCGAGCGGCAGGGAAAACAGCAGCGTGAAGAAGAAAATAATCAGCGTGTTATAAAAGCCGCCCGTCATGGAAAGCACGAGCTTCATAAAGGCGTCGAAATTGTTGAAGTATCGCATGAAGGCCTCCGAAAAGGTGATATGGACGGAAAGAGGGCTGTCATGCTTAAACCAAACATTTCAGGAAACAAATATCTAAGTATTTTTTGAATATGGGGCTTTGCCCCATCGCCCCACCAAAGGGCTTTCCGAGCGTTTACGGCGCCCGTTTGGCGCATCGCCCTTTGGAAACCTTCGGGCGAAAATACTTAGGGTTGTTCTTAAAATGTCAGATTTAGTAGCGTGACAGCCTCATTTGTCTGTCAGTTCGCGTATTGGGCAACCAGCGTGATGTCGTTGGCGAACCACTTGGCGCGGATGGTATCCAGCGTGCCGTCTTTGAACATGTCGATGAGCTGCTGGCTCACCGCGTCGGCAAGGGTCTGTTCGCCCTTGCGGAAGGCAATGCCGTATTCCTCGGCTTCCAGCACCTCGGGCAGCACGGTGAACTGGGTCGGATCGTCCTGCTGGGCGATGTAGTAATTGCCGACCACGGAGTCGATCAGCAGCACGTCGATGCCGCCGAGCTTGAGATCCATCAGCGCGGTTACGAAATCATCGTACAGCTGCGGCTCGCCGATGGCCGCCATCAGATCGGGGTTCGCGTTCAGCACGTCCACGGAGCTGGAACCGGCCTGCGTGCCGAGCACCTTGCCGGAAAGATCCGCCTCAGAGGCGATGCCGGAATCGGAACGAACGACGAGAATCTGCTCATTGGCCAGATACGGGATGGAGAAGGTCATCTGCTCGATGCGCTCCGGGGTCATTGTCAGACCCGACCAGATGCAGTCGATGTTTTTGCCGGAAAGCTCCAGCTCCTTGGAATCCCACGAGATCGGCTGGAGGACGAGCTCCACGCCGAGGCGGTCGGTGACTTCCTTGGCCAGATCAATGTCAAAGCCGACGTATTCGCCGTTTTCATCGACAAAGCCCATCGGCGGGTATTCCTCGTCAAAGCCCATCACGAGGGTGCCCTTCGCCTTGACATCCGCAAGGCCGGTATCTTCCGCCAGCGCGGCGGCAAAGCAGAGGGTGAGGACGGCGGCCAGCAGAGCGGCAAGCATCTTTTTCATAAGGGGTTGCTCCTTTCCGAATGACCGGCGAAAGTTTGCCGGCTGTTTGCTTTAATGTGTTAGCGCTTTAATGTGATGAAGTATACCACGTGAAAAATGGTTTGTCAACGGGGTTTTGAAGTTTTTTTGAAAAAACAAAAAACGAAGAATCAAGTCTCAAATGCGTAGAAAATAAGTAAGGGCGCGCATCGCGCGTCTGAAAAGTTTACGTTTTGAGTGGAGAAGAAAGGGGAAGCATCGTCTGCGGACGATGCACGACGCTCCGCTGGGCTTAGGGGATTAGGGGGAGATTTCGATTTCTCCCCCTTAAATCCCCTAAGAACCCCATAACCCCCTTTGAAACGAGCAGGGTTGCGACCCTGCACCCGGGGTTATAAATCCGAAGGATTACGAAAATTGAGCCGGTTTTCAACATTCAAGGACAAACTGTGGAAAAAAACCGACGCTGCGAAACAGCGTCGGCGGTGGAAAGCACAGAAAACTCAGTTTTCTGCCGGGGTTGGGGCAGAGCCCCAACGTATTTATTTCTCGGTGATGATCTTTTTCAGATCGGCAATCGAGCTCTTCATATCCGAAGAGGTATCGAGCATCTTGGTCACCTTGTCGCAGGAATTGATGATCGTCGAGTGATCGCGGCCGAAAGCGTCGCCGATGCGCGGCAGGCTCAGCCCGGTCATCTCGCGCGTCAGATAGACGGCGACGTGGCGCGCCAGCGCGATTTCCTTCTTGCGGGAATCGCCGCGCAGCATATCCGCGCTCAGGCTGTAATAATCGGCCACGCAGTCGATAATCAGCTCCGGCGTGATGCGCTTGGGGTCGCGCACGACGGCGATATCGTGCAGCGCGTGGGAGATGACCTCCTCGTTGATTTCGCAGTGGTTCAGCTTGGCGTAGGCGTTGACGCGGGTCAGCGAGCCTTCCAGCTCGCGGATGTTGCTCTCGATGCGTCCGGCGATGAGCTCCAGCATCTCGTCGCTGATTTCAATGCCCTCGTTTTCGGCCTTCTTGCGCAGGATGGCGATTCGGGTATCGAAATCTGGCTTCTGAATGTCGGCAATCAGGCCCCACTCGAAGCGGCTGCGCAGGCGCTCCTCCAGACGGGCGATTTCGCGCGGCGGCTTATCGGAGGAGATGATGATCTGCTTGCCCGCGCTGTGCAGGGCGTTGAAGGTGTGGAAAAACTCCTCCTGCGTGGAATCGCGGCCGGCGATAAACTGAATGTCGTCCAGCATCAGCACATCGACGTTGCGGAAGCGGTTGCGAAATTCCACGTTCTTGTTGTTCTTGATGGCGGCGACCAGCTCGTTGGTGAACATCTCGCTGGGCAGATAGAGCATGCGCATGTTCGGAAAATGATCCTGAATGAAGTGGCCGATGGCGTGCATCAGGTGCGTCTTGCCCAAGCCGACGCCGCCGTAGAGGAACAGCGGGTTATAGGCCATGCCCGGCTGTTCGGCGACGGCCAGCGCGGCGGCGTGCGCGAAGCGGTTGGACGAGCCGACGACGAACGTGTCAAACGTCGATTTCGGGTTGAACATGTTGATGCCCTGCATCGCCGGGGCGTCTTCCTTCTTCTGGCGCTCCTGCCACTCGATGCGCTCCTTGACGCTCATCAGCTCGATGGTCATTTCGCGCCCGGCGGCCTGACTCACCGCTTCGGTAATCATCGGCAGATAGCGCGCGCGGATGGTCTTCTCGTTGAAATCGCTGATGACCTCCAGCGCGAGCTTGTCGTCCACCACATACACGGGCTTGAGCGGCTGCTCGATCCATGTGGTATAGGAAACGTTGGCCAGCTCCTCGCGCATCAGCGCCTTGGCCTTATCCCATAATTCGATATGATCCATGGCGGAAACCTCCGTATCTTCTGCGGCGCGTGACGGCCGCTTTCCCACAATCTGTACACATATCCCTGTGGATATACTGTGGATATCCACAATACTTTCCACAGCTTGTGGAAAGATAGACTCCACCTGTGGATAACTTCTGATGACAGCTTTCCTATCATATCAAAAAAAAGCCCTGTTTTCAAGGCTTTTTTGGCGGGCAACGAAAAGAAAGAAAATGCAGTTTTCATCCGCATGCTCTGCCGGTTCATCATGGGTTATCCACAATATGATGTGGTCGCTGTCGATAACTGACCACAATTTTCGTGCGCGGATGGGCGGATTCCGTCATTTTTGTGTGAAATCCTGTCGGAAAATGTTTGAAAAAAATTTGTTAAATGTAGCCGCCGTCCACGCCGAGCACCTGCCCGGTGATGAAGGAGGCCGCGTCCGAGAGCAGGAACGCGCAGGCCTGCGCCACGTCCTGCGGCGTGCCGAGGCGGCAAAGCGGCGTTTCCTCCGCCAGCGCGGCCTTGGTTTCGTCGCTGTGCTCATCCATCATGCGCGTGTCGATCACGCCGGGGGCGATGCAGTTGACGCGCACGCCGCTGGGCCCCAGCTCCTTGGCCAGCGCGCGGGTCAGGCCGATCACGGCGGCCTTGCTGGCGGAATACGCGACCTCGCACGACGCGCCGACGCGCCCCCACATGCTGGAAACCGTCACAATCGCGCCCTCGTTTCGGGAAACCATGCCCGGCGCGAGCGCGCGGATGAGGTAAAACATGCCGGAGACGTTCACATCCATCACCGCGCGCCACTGCGCGTCCGTCATGTCGCACAGAAGCCCGGTGTGCGATATGCCCGCGCAGAGCGCCAGCGCATCGACGCGGTGATACAGTGCAAGCACGTCGCGGCACATCGCCTGCACGCTCTCGCTGTCGGCCAGATCGCAGAAGACCGCGTGCGCGTCGTGCCCCTCCGCGCAGAGGCGGTCGGCCAGCGCCTCGGCCTGCCGAAGTCCGTGGCAGCCGTGAACCAGAACCGTGTAGCCCTCCTGCGCCAGCTTTTCGGCGCACGCGCCGCCGATGCCGCCGGATGCGCCGGTGACGAGCGCGATTTTTTTCTTCATATACAAAACCTCCGTGGTTTTCCCTGTCGCTTATCGGCTTGACGGAATCAGCCGTCATGCTCTATTATAAGGAAAAGAACGGAGGAATCAAGATGGCTTATCAGATTTATTGCGGAAAAGGCTTTGACACCCAGAAGGCCGAGCGCTTTTTCAAAGAGCGCCGCGTCGCGTATCAGCGTGTGGACGTGCTCAAATACGGCATCGGCAAGCGGGAACTGGAGAGCGTCGCCGCCGCGGTCGGGCTGGACGCGCTCTGCGACAAGGAGAGCAAGGCGTATCGCGAAAGCGTGATTGCCTACACCCAAAGCCGCGATTCGATTCTCGCGGGGCTGATGGAAAAACCGCAGCTCCTTCGGCTGCCCATCGTCCGCGACGGCCGCCGCGCCACCGTCGGATATCGCCCGGAAATCTGGGAAGAATGGCTGAAGGGCTAATCCACGGGCGTTTCCTGCCCGCTGGCGTCGAAAATGCGCGTGCCCTCGCACGTCAGCAGCAGCGTGCCCACGCGCCATGCGTCCGTCTTTAAGCAGCGCGCCTTGTCAGCCCCGGCGACGACGTAGGCGTATTTGCCGTCTTTGCTGTTCTGATAAAAACGGGCGGAAAAATCCCGCGTATCGGTGGAGACCGTCACCGTCAGCAGCGGCTCGCCGCGCGGCTCGAAATCCTCGCAGGGGATGAAGCAATCCGCCGTCAGTTGGTCGAGCAGCGTGGAAAAAACCTCGCCGTCGGCCTTCTGCCCGTTGACGCTCAATTCGCCGCGCACGCTGAAATCAAACACGCAGTCGTCTCCGGCGCGGATGTGAATTTCCGAAATGTCCGAATCGGTCAATTCCGGAAAGAGCAGGCGCTCGTCCGGCAACTCGCCGCTCGTCGCCTCGCGCGCCGGCGCGTCGGGCGCGGAGAGCGTCTGCGTCGATTTGTTTCCGGCGGGCAGCAGCATGAAACCCAGGAGACAGACCGCCGTCAGAGAAAAAATTCGCTTCGCCATGCGGCGCGCCCCCTTTCCAGCCTTGCGTGGGGAATAGTATAGCGCGCGGATGTAGCAGGGAAGCAATGAAAATGAAACAAAAATGTGAACTCTTTCCACCGGATTTTTTCCACCGTGGCGGGCGGCGCAAAGCCGCTTGACAGGCGCGGGGCAAGTACGTTACAATGGAGCGCGGAAAGCCCCCGCGCAGAACGGCGGGGCAGAACTTTGAAAAGACGGAGTGTTTCGAGAGCATGGTTTTGAAGCATCATACCCTCAACCCGTTTGATCGCAAGCCGCAGGGCGCGGTGGCGACGGGCGGACAGGTTCGGCTGCGTCTGACGGTGGAAGATGAACAGGCGCCGGTTGAGCTTTTTTTGCGTGTCTGGAATGGCGATGAGCGCCGTTACCCCATGCGCCCGCTGGGATTGAAGGACGGCAGGATGATCTACGAGGCGCAGATCGGCGTGGGCGATAAGCCCCGGCTGCTCTGGTATCGGTTCGAGTGCGAATACAAGGGCGAGCATGTGGTGCTCGGCGCGCCGGGGGATCACACCGGCTGCGGCGAGGGCGTGATGGGGAGCGAGGAGAGCTTCCAGCTCACCGTTTACGACGCGGCATACGACACCCCCGCGTGGATGCGCGATGGCGTCATGTATCAGATCATGGTGGATCGCTTCTGCCGCGGCGAAGGCACGGACGCGCTCATGCACGCCAAGGACGGGCAGAATATCATCCTGCACGAGGATTGGAATGAAATGCCCTTCCTCAACATCGCCGAAAACGGCGACAACTTTGCCAATGATTTCTTCGGCGGCAATTTGGAGGGCGTGCGGCAGAAGCTGCCGTACCTCAAGCAGCTCGGCGTGAGCGTGCTGTATTTCAACCCGATCTTCTGTGCGCGCACCAACCACAAATACGATACGAGCGACTATCGCAGGGTCGATCCGATGTTCGGCGACGAGCAGGCGCTGGCGCGCCTGTGCAAGGAGGCCGAGGCGCTGGGCATGCGCGTGATGCTCGACGGCGTGTTCTCCCACGTCGGCGACGACAGCCTGTATTTCAACCGCCGCGGCACATACGGCGAGCACGTCGGCGCGTACCGCGACCCCGATTCGCCGTATTACAAATGGTTCACCTTCCGCCGCTGGCCGGACGATTACGAGTGCTGGTGGGGATTCAAAACCCTGCCGAACGTCAACGAAATGGACGAGGATTATCGCCGCTTCATTCTGGAGGACGACGATTCCGTTGTGCGCCACTGGGTCAAAAAGGGCACGAGCGGCTGGCGGCTGGATGTGGCCGACGAGCTGCCGATGCCGTTTCTGCGCGAGCTGCGCAGGCAGGTCAAGGATGTATCCAAGGACGCGGCGGTGCTCGGCGAGGTCTGGGAGGACGCGAGCCACAAGGTCGCCTACGGGCAGATGCGCTCCTATGTGCTCGGCGACACGCTGGACAGCGTGATGAATTACCCGCTCCGCGACGCGCTGATCGCGTTTCTGATGGCGCAGAAGGACGCGGCGGCCGTCGCCAAGGAGCTTTCCTCGCTGGCGCAGAATTATCCCAAGCCGTTCCTCTACGCGCTGATGAACCTGATGGGCAGCCACGACAGGCCGCGCACCCTCAACGTGCTGGCCGGAAACGACGGCAGCGATATTCCCCGCAGCCAGCGCGCGGATCACCGCCTCTCTCGGGAAGAGCGCATGATCGGCGCGCTGCGCGAACAACTGATGCTGCGGTTTGTGTTCAGCGTGCCGGGCATGCCGTGCATCTACTACGGCGACGAGGCGGGCGTGGAGGGCTGCGCCGACCCGTTCTGCCGCCGAACCTATCCGTGGGGGCGCGAGGATCAGGATATGCTGGCGCGCTACAAAGCCATGGCCGCCATGCGAAACGGCCACCCCGTGCTGAAAACCGGCGAATGTGCGTATATCGCGCCCTGCTCGGCTGTGCTGGGCGTGATCCGCAAAAACGAAAACGGGAAGGATGCGTTCGGCAAAAAGGCTGAAAACGCCTGTGCCGTGACGCTCATCAACCGCAGCGCCAGAGAGGTCGTCGTCTACCTGACGAGCGCGGACGTCTCCGGCGCGCAGACGCTCGTTTCCGACGACGGGCAGATTTTCACCGCCCGAAGCGGCGCGTTCAGCGTGAAGATCAAGGGGTTGCAGGGCATGACGATGTTCGCGATGTAAGGGCAAAAGAAAAAGAGACCGAAAGGCCTCTTGTCTCTTATCGAAAAAAGCAAAATTCAAGTTTTGGGGAACAGGCGTGATTTCGGTCACGCCTGTTCCGCTTTTGGCGGTTCGTCCACGGGAATGTATACTTGCTCCCATCGTCACAGGCTACGCACATATCTTTGTGCATGGTTTTTCTACCTCTGTACACAGTTTCAGTGCTGTCATTTTTGCTTTGATCAAGAAAAGTCCTTTTCATCTACGAAAAAATTGATCCGTATCGGCCGATTCCAGTTCCTGTTGTCAGGCATAACTTACCCCTCTGATTTTAGAATATGTTCTCGAATTACTGTTTCATGCTCTTGACAATAGGCGTAGCTGCTTCGCATAAAATCTTCAATATTTTGGCTTCTGTACATAGCGTCCAATGTGTCAAGAATAGGTTTCCCATCTACCATCATATCGAAGAAATACGGATAGACACATCCACCGTTTTCTCTCGGGAAATATGGGTTGATGGAGCTGAGCCGCTCATCTCTCATCACGGATTCGACCACCATTTCGCTCAATATCCATTTGAGTGAGGGACGCTCATATTCGTCGTAGTTATCTCCAAACAACTGGTTCCATACATAGAACCAAATAAAGTGTATGATCTCATGTATTCCACCGCCAATGGCACCCTTTGCGCTGTTCAAATAAAATGTGTCATAGCAGTGCTCTTTTAGAAAACGCGGCTCAATAGGGTTCAAACTCAAATTGCAATGCAGGTCATTAAATAAGCCTGTGCAATCTATGCCGAAAGCCTCTGATAAAGCGGCTGTAATCTGCGCTTTGCAAGCGTTCCAGTGATGAGAATATAAGGTCACCTTCTCGTTGATTGTGTTCTCCAACTCAGCATACGCAGCCCTCATGGCACGTTCAATGTAGTCTCTTCTTTCTGCAATTGGCAAACTTATGTAGAATGTCTTATCAAGCTGCGGGTAGAAATGGTATAAAGGTTCAGACCAGAATTCAGCTTCTCCTTCGGCCTGAAAATGCATGATACTCTGAATCATATAATCGACACCGGGATTTATAAATGTAACCTCCATAAATTGTTCACCTCTCCCGTTCATATATATACACAGCATAACACAGCAATCATTCCATTTTCAATAGGCGCGACGGAAGTTATCGCCATTTAGCGACATTGTTTTGCGCCCAAAACAGGTGATTCTCAACCCTTAGCTGTATAAAAACAGGCGGCACCCAACCGAAGTTGAGTGCCGCCCGCTTACCGCTCAAACGCCATATCCAGCGCGGTCTGCCAGACCTCGTCCGGCTCAAGGCTGGCGGCGCAGGGCTTCTGCGCCCACTCGATGGGGCCGTCGTCCTCGCCGGGGATGCTGTGCCACGGCTCGATGCAGATGAAGCGCATCGGCTTTTGCGGCGTGGACCAGATCAGCGTGTACGGGAAGTTTTCGATATCCACGCGGATGCGGCGGCCGGTGTCGCGCTCCAGCACGCAGATGGATTTGGATTTGAGGTTCACCATGCAGTGGCTGTCGCGCGCGAACAGCTCGGCGCTCAGCGGGATGCGGGTGACGTTGCGGGCGAGGTAGTAATCCGGCGCGGCGCCGATGAGCCCGTTCGGCGCGGTGTTCAGGCACAGCGGGGATTCCACCGTGTCAAACAGAATGTCGTAATCCGCGTCGGTGTGTTTGTCGTCAAACGGCAGGGTGAAGCCGGGGTGGAAACCCAGGCCGAAACGCAGGGTCTCCTTGCCCGTGTTGCGGACGCTGACGGCGTGGCGGACGCGGCGGCCTTCGAGCGAGAAGGTCGTGCGCAGCGCGAAATCATACGGCCAGACGGCGCGGGTCTCGTCGCTTGAAAGCAGCTCGAAGGTCAATTCGCGCGCGGTCTGGTTCAGCAGGGCATGCTCCATGTCGCGGGCGAAGCCGTGCTGGCCGCCGGCGTAGATTTTGCCGTCCTCCGCCTTGAAATGGCCGCCCGTCAGCTTGCCCGCGTAGGGAAAGAGGATCGGCGCGTGGCGGTTCCAGACGGCGGGATCGGCGCACCAGATCATCTCGCTTCCGGTGGCCAGATCGACGGCGCTGACCATTTCCGCGCCGAGGGAATCGACGGTCAGGCGGATGAACTCGTTTTCAATCGTGTATTGCATAATAACCCCCTAAGATATAGGCTTTAAGATGATGCGTGATTCAATGCCTTCACGAGGAGAAGAAGGAATGGAAAGAGAAGGATGCCTCCCTCTTTGAGGGAGATTAGCTTTTTATCTACAGTCTGTGCCTCCCTCTTTGAGGGACATCGAATCTGTTGCCGCCTGTGGCGGAAACAAACAGATGAAATGCCGAAGGTTGGCACGACGAAGTCGTGACGGAAGGAGTTACAGCAGCGTGATATGCGCGTCCTCAAAGACCTTGCGGGTCTGCTCGTTCCAGATGGAGGACTGCACCTCGCCGATATGCGCCTTGCCCAGCAGCAGCATGCACAGGCGGGATTGGCCGATGCCGCCGCCCATCGTCAGGGGAAGCTGGCCTTCCAGCAGCATCTTGTGGAACGGCAGCTTGCGGCGGTCGTCGCAGCCCGCCAGCGTCAACTGACGATCCAGCGATTCCGGGCTGACGCGGATGCCCATGGAGGAGATTTCCAGCGCGCTGTCCAGAATCGGGTTGTAGAACAGGATATCGCCGTTCATGTCCCAATCGTCGTAATCCGGCGCGCGGCCGTCGTGCGGCTTTCCGGAGCGCAGCTTGCCGCCGATGCCTTGAATGAACACCGTGCCGTGCTTCTTGGTGAACGCATTTTCGCGCTGCTTGGGCGTGAGATCGGGGTACAGATCCTCGAGCTCCTGCGCGGTGACAAAGGTGACGCGGCGGCGCAGCAGCGGGGTATCGCATAGCTGGGGATACTTGCCGCGCACGGTGAGCTGCGTATCGCAGATGCAGGAGACGATGTCCGTCACCGCCTGATGCAGGGTGAACAGGGTGCGCGCTTCCGGCGTGATGACCTTCTCCCAATCCCATTGATCGACGTAGACGGAGTGCAGGTTATCCAGCTCCTCGTCGCGGCGAATGGCGTTCATATCGGTGTAAATGCCCTTGCCGGGGTGGATGTCGTAGCGATAGAGCGCCATGCGCTTCCACTTGGCCAGAGAATGGACGACCTGCGCGTTGGCGTGCGCGCAGGGAATATCGAAGCCGACCGGGCGCTCCACGCCGTTGAGATCGTCGTTCAGGCCGGAGGACGGCTCGACGAAAAGCGGCGCGGACACGCGGCGCAGATTCAATTCGCGGGAGAGCGCATCCTGAAACACGCGCTTAATCAGGCTGATGGCGCTCTGCGTTTCATACAGCGAAAGGTGCGGCGCATAGCCCGCGGGAATAAAAGACTGACCCATCGGAAATCCCCCTTTTGATACCGGTTATACCGCGATTATACCGCGATTGCGTGCGGGGCGCAAGCAAAATCAATCGCCGTGCAGGGCGAAAAGCGCCGCGCCGAGCGCGCCGCAGAGATCCGGGTTTTCGCTGATGAAGAGCTTTGCGCCCAGCTTCTCCTCCAGCGCCTGCACAACGCCCCGGTTCCGCGCGACGCCGCCGGTCATCATATAGGGCGGCTGTCCCTTGGCGCGCGCGGCCATGGCAGCCGTCTTCCCGGCGATGGATTGATTCAGCCCGTGGATGATATCGCTGTCCGTATGGTTGTCGGCGATCAGCGAAATCACCTCCGATTCGGCGAACACCGTGCACATGCTGGAAATGGTCAGCTCCTTTTCCCACGTCAGGCCGCGTCGGCTCATCTCCTCCATATCCAGCTCGAGCGTGCGCGCCATCATTTCCAGAAACCGCCCCGTTCCGGCGGCGCATTTGTCGTTCATCATAAAGCCGGAGACATGGCCGGTTTCGTCGAGGTTGATAACCTTGCTGTCCTGACCGCCGATGTCGATGATGGTGCGAACGGCGGGATTCAGCGCGTGCGCGCCGCGCGCGTGGCAGGTGATTTCGGTCTTGGTTCGCGTGGCGAAGGGGATGTTGTTTCGCCCGTAGCCCGTCGCGACGATGGCGGAAAGGGCGTCCGGCCCGATGTGCAGCGTCCGGCAGACGGTTTCAAGCGCCGCCTGCGCGCCGACGTGCGCGCGCGGGCCGGTTCGGACGATGGCGAAGGCGAGCATGGCTTCGTTTTCATCCAGCACGACCATGTTCGTCGTCGTCGAGCCACTGTCGATGCCCGCGAAATACTTCTTCCGCGCTGCTTTTTCGGCGGCGGGCGGCTGTTTGCCCGCCCCGCTGTCCGCCGCAGTCAGGCCGAGGCGCTCGCGGAAGGCCTCCAGCCGCGTGGAAAGCTGACCCGGCGCGGTCAGCGTGTAATCCGATTCGATTTTCAGCAGCGCAGCGGCGCTTTTCGCCTTCAGGTCGGCGTATTCAAAGCCGTAATAATCGCAGAATTTGACCGTGTTATAGACGATGCCGCGGATGTTCTCGTTTTCATACAGCGCGCGGCGCGACGCGATATCCGTCATGCGCATGCAGGGCGTTTGGCGAAGGAGCGCGCCCGCGTACCAATCCATCAGCGCCTCGAAGGAGAAGCCGGCGGCTTCCTCCGGCGGGTCTTCCAGCGTCCGCAGGCCGCTGCATGTCAGGTTTTCCACCGGGATGGGGAATGCGCAGCGAATCTGGCCGAGGAGCTGGGGGCTGACGCGCGCGCCGAGCACCGCGATAAACGGCTCGCGCGGCGGATGCGCGCTCGAGTGATTCCGGCAGGCGGCGAAGAACGCCTCTTTGGAAAATGCCCTGCCCGTGTACGCGCCGTAAGCGTTGGCGAAACGGAGCAGCTCCCGCGTCAGGCGCGCGCGGGCGCAGGCCGCGTCGTCGTGCGGCAGATCGAATTGAAAGAGAAAGCGCTGCCTGCCCGCGTCCCGCAGCACGTCGCAGATTCGCCGCGTCGCGTCGCAGCAATCCGTCAGCACCAGCTCGTCCGTGTCGAGCGCCTGCGTCAGCAGCGCCTTGGCGTGGCAGCAGACGTTGGCGTGGGTCAGCGTTTCCGCGCGGGAAAAATCCGCCGTCTCCGCGTCGAGCAGCATCGCCTCTTTGCCGTAGGCCGCGACCAGCTCCACCGGCGCGTATTTGCAGCTATACCCGATCATGCGTCCATCCCCTCCAGTTGTTCCAGAAACGCGCCGACGCGCGTGACCATCTGCCCGTCCGCGACGTTTCGGCTGTCGCAGCCGTCGCCGTCGAGCACCAGCGTCGGCAGACCGGCTTCCTCCAGCCTGCGCTTGGCGAGCGTGGACAGCCCCATCGTCTGCTTGCAGCCCCAGTGGCAGAAGAGGATCACGCCGTCCGCGTTCAGTTTCTTTGCCCACGCGATCGCGTTGTCGATGCGCCGCGCGGCGCTTCCGCCGTTCACGTTGGCGAGCAGCCGCCGCGCCATGCTTTCAAACGGCTTTTCCGGGTCGAGCGCCGTGAGCGAATCGAAGGTGAGGTCGCAGCCGACCAGCTCGCATCGGTTTTCCGTTTCGAGCATCCGGATCATGGAATCCTGCCAGTTGGGCAGGGTGTGGATGAAGAAGATGCGCTTTCGGCGCGTCGTCTCCCGCCGGGGCGCGCGTCTGGCGGTTTCAATCAATTCGCGGACATAGTTTTCGCCGTCCGCGTGGCCGAGAAGGCAGTGCGTCGCAATCAGGCTGCACAGTTCGCCCGTCATCGTCGTGTCCTGCGTGACCTCCGCGCGCAGGGCGGCATATTCGCGCATCAGCTTCAGCGTGCGGTCGGCGCAGGCCATCGACTTGCGCAGCTTCGCCTCGTCGAGCTTTCGCCCGGTCAGGGCTTCCAGTCTGCGCGTCATGCCGCGAAGCTGGTCGGCGACATAGGCCACGGCATCGTCGTCCGCGCGGCCGGGTACGTCGATGATCGTCAGCGGCGCGGGATAGAGCGCGGCCAGCCGCCGGAAGGAGAGCTGGTTCGCGTCGCAGGCGAGCGTCGTTCCGGCGATCATCAGCGGCTTGGGCAGCACGCCGGTTTCCGCCATGCCGAGCATCGTCTTGTGATAGGAGCAGAAGCTCTCCGGGATGCCGGAGACCTCCGCGCGCTCGGCGAAGACATGCTGGCAGGCCGTGCAGGCGACGTACACGGAAAGCCCCTCCGGGAACATCGGCGTGAGCCCCATCGCGTGCAGCATTTCGCACGGCATGAAGATATTGACACACACGGCGCGCTCGGGATGGCGAAGGCCGCGCACAAGGGAGCGGGCGACCGCGCCGTTCATCCGCGCATAGGCGGATTTGGCGTCCGTCAGCCTTTGGCATTTTCCGGAAAAGCGCACCCACGAATAGGCCGCCGTCAGCATCCGGCGCGCGCGGCGGGGATGGGGCGCGACCTGAGCGGAAATCATGCGCCCGAGGGTTTCGATATAGCTTTGCATACACACACCCGTTTCAGCAGAATAACGAAACCATTATAAATTCTGTCCCCCGGCGCGTCAAGGCGGCAGGATTGGCCGCTTTTCATTCGTCTATTCTTTTGATATAATAGCAAAACGGAAGAAACGATCCGAAGATCTCATACGGCAGACAAAAAGCCATTCTCCCCCGAAGGGGGGAGAATAGCCCTTTGCGCAAATGAAAGAATCGCTGAATTTCTTGATTTTGCTATTCAAGCCAAATTTGCTTATGTCAACAAACTGACTGAGGGCGTTCAACGGCAAAAACAATCCTCAAAAAAAGAAAAGGGAGAGGGACTGTGATGAAAAAGATTTTAGCATGCGTCGCGGCGCTGGCGACGGGCTGCATCATGGCATTGACGGGCTGCGCCGCGCGGGCGCAGGACGTGACGGTGACGTTTTACGATATGGGCAAGGCCGACGCGGCGCTGATTACGGCGGAGGACGGCTCGCGCATCCTGATCGACGCGGGCACGAACAAGGGCGGCAAGAAGCTGGCCGAGCGCTTCGCCGAAGAAGGGATTGAGCGGATCGACGCGATGATTATCACCCATTTTGACAAGGATCACGTCGGCGGCGCGGATAAGATTCTGGAAAGCGTTTCCGTCGCGCGGGTGATTCTGCCGCAATACGAAAAAGAGAGCAAGCAGTACGCGCAGTTCATGGAGGCGCTGGAGCAGAGCGCCCAAACCGAGCGGGAGATTCTGCCCGCGGGGGGCGAATGGTCGGCGGAATTCGGCCAGACGCGGCTTCGCGTGACCGCCGCCGAGCGGACGGATTACGGCGCGGACGAAGAGAACGATTTTTCGCTCGCGACCTACCTGACCTACGGTGAAACGAAATTCCTGTTTCCCGGCGACGCGGAGGACGCGCGGCAGACGGAGCTCCTGCGCGCGGGGGATATCGACTGCGACGTGCTGAAGGTGCCGTATCACGGGCGGCTGGTGGATGCGAGCGCGGCGTTTTTGGCGGCCTGTTCGCCGAAAATCGCGTTTATTCCCGACAGCGACGAGGAAGCGGCCAGCCCGATGGTCGTGGCGATTTTGAAAGAGCTGGGGACGGATGTGCACAGCGGCCGGGATGGGGATTTGGTTGTGGTTTCGGATGGAAAAGACGTTTTTGTGAAGCACAATAATTGAGTAAAAAGATAATTCTGAAAAAAACGTGGGCGCGCAATGCACGCCCCTACGGGTACGTCACAACTTATTGCTTAGGTGGAAAATAACCTGCATAAAGGAGCTCCCTCCTTGAGGGAGCTGGCACGGCGCAGCCGTGACTGAGGGAGTCAGGTGGGCGCTCATAAAGAGGAATCGTATGAAGACAGACGAACAAAAGCTGAATATTGTCGGCGCGGCGGCGCAGCTTCTGCTGGAAAACGGCAGCGAAACCTACCGCGTGGAGGAGACGGCGCAGCGCATGGCGAAGGGCTTCGGCATGGAGCAGGTCAACATCGCGGCGTTTCCGACGTCGGTTTTTCTGGAGGCGGACGGGCGCGCATGCGTGCGGCGCATCAGCCGCCGCGGCACGAACAGCCGGCGCATTGCGATGGTCAACGAAATCTCCCGCGAGGTGGAGCACGGCAAGCTCAGCGCCGAGCAGGCCGAGCGCGCGCTGGAACGGGCGCGCAGCACGCCCGGCTTTTCGCAGCGCGTCCTGATCCCCGCCTACGCGCTGGCGGCGGCCAGCTTCTGCCTGCTCTTCGGCGGCGACGCGGCGACGTTCGGCGTGACGTTCGCCATCGGCGTCATCGTGCAGGCGGTTCAGCCGTGGTTTGCGCATATCCAGATGGGCGTGCTGCTGGGCAACTTCGTCGGCGGCTGGCTGACGGCGGTGCTGGCGCAGATGCTGCAAATCGCGCTGCCGGTGTACAACGTCAACGCGGCGATCATCGGCGGCATCATGCCGCTGCTCTCCGGGCTGGCGATGACCACCGCCGTGCGGGATACCGTGTACGGCGATCTCGTTTCCGGCATGACGCGCGCGCTGGAGGCCATGCTGCTGGCGACTGCCGTGGCCATCGGGGTGTACACCGGCCTCAAAATGGCCGCGATGATGGGAGGGATCGTCCTGTGATGCGCACCATCATCGTCGCGGCGCTCGGCGCGTTCGGCGGCACGCTGGGCTATGCCTACATCCTCAACGCGCCGAAAAACACGATTCTGCCCGCGTCCTTCATCGGGCTGGCGGGCTACATGGCCTATGTGCTGCTGGGCATGGCGGGCTTTGGCACGATGTCCGCGTATTTTCTCTCCACGGTGCTCGTCTCGGTGGTCTGCGAGCTGCTGGCGCGCAAAATGCGCACGCCCGCCACGATCTTCCTGCTTAGCGCGCTGGTGCCCCTCGTGCCGGGATATAACTTCTATCTGGCGATGCTCGCGCTGGTGGAAAACCGCGGCGCGGCCGCCGCGCGGGAGGGCATGGTCGCCGTGCAGATCGTCGCGGCCATCGCCGTCGGCGCGGCGGTGACGTCCGTGATCTTCCGCGCGCTGGCGCAGCGGGGAAAAAGGGAGGCGAACTCCCCAAAGGACGCGGCCTGAAATCGGCAAACCGCAAAATCCTGATGGATTCGCCGGGAAGCGGCAGGAATACGGCGGCGCGGCGAAGAATAGAAAATAAGTTACCCTTTTTACGGTTTAATATTTTTGGAAGCGGAGAGATTTTGTGGCTGAAGGTATGGAGATCATCCGGCGCATCACGCCGGAGGAGGAATACAACGCGGGGCTTGTGATTTTCCGTCAGGGAGGCGTGCATCCCCTCGAGGATGAAAACGGTTTTCTGCGCTACGCGGTCGACGGCGACCCGAGGCGCATCGTGCGCGTGGGCGCGACGACCAAGCTGAGCGGGCGCTGCTCGTGCGACTTTTTCGGCAACGTGCATAAGCCGTGCCGCCATTTGGCTGCGGCGATGATGCAGGCCATTTCCACCGGCGCGATCGAGGAAATGCGCCGCCGCCGCGCGCGGGAGAACGCGGGCGCGCTGATGGGCACGCTGCAAAGCGCCCTGCCGATGGAAACGCCGCTGGAAATGGAGATCACGCTGCGGCTGCTGGGCGAAAGGGAGCCGGTGCGCGTCTCCCTGCGCGTCGGGCAGGAGCGGATGTACGTCGTCAAATCCATGGCGCAGTTCCTGCGCGGCTTGCAGGAAAAGACGGCCATCGCCTTCGGCAAGGGCTTCGTGCTCGAGCCGGAATGGATGGGCTTCACCGGCGTGGACGCGAAGATCATCAAGCTCCTGCAGGACGCGGCCTACGTCTGCCAGCTGGAAGGCAAGCTCGTGCAGACCGGATTGGACGCGAAATACCTGACCGTGGCGGATCGCTTCGTGCCCCGGCTGATGCAGCTCCTGATGGCGCGCCCGTTCAAAATCTCCTTCGGCGAGGAGGTCGTCAGCGTGCCGAGCGTGTTCGACGGGCAGGTTGAGCTGCTCTTCGGCGTGTTCGCCAGCGGCCGCGAGCTGGAGGTGCGCGCGCAGATGCCCAAGAGCCTGCGCATGCTGGACAGCGAATGTACCTACGTCTATTGCGAGGGCGACGTGCTCCGCCTGCCGGAGGCGCAGCGGGGCATCGTCCGCGTGCTGCTCTCCGCGCAGGCCGGGCCGGGCGCGCCCGCCGCGTTCCGCTTTGACGCGCAGCAGAGCACCCGCGTGATTTCCGACCTGCTGCCCGCGCTGGAGCGCGCCGGAACGGTGACGCTCGACGGCGCGCTGGCCGAGCGCATCATCCGCCGCGAGCTGAAGGTGCGCGCGTATTTCGACCGGGAGAACAACCTGGTGCTCTGCCGCGTCGCGTTCCTCTACGGCGACACGGAGATCGACCCCTTTGCCCCGCAGGCCGCGCCGGTGGAGGGCGACGAGCGCATCATGCTGCTGCGCGACGCGGCGGCCGAGCGCCGCGCGCTCGATCTGCTGGCGGCCTTCGGCTTCCGCATGCAGAAGGGGCGCGTCATCCTCGGCGGGCAGGAGCCGATTTACCGCTTCCTGACCGAGGGCATCTATCGGATGCAGGAAAACGCGGAGGTCTACTGCTCCGACGAATTCCGGAAGATGACCCCGCGCAAGCCGCACTTTGTCGGCACCCTGCGCATGCAGGACGGCGCGCTGCGGCTGGAGATGACCGAAAACGGCGAACCCGCGCCGGAGGTCGTCGATATCCTGCGCGCGCTGCGCGACCGCAAGAAGTATTTCCGCCTCAAGGACGGCTCGTTCCTCGACCTTTCGGAGATGGACGAGTGGCGCGAGATGGCGGAAGCCGCCGTCGGCAGCGAGACGGGCGAGCCGGAGGACGAGGAAAAGAACGCGCGCGGCGTGATGGAAATCGCCACCTACCGCGCGGCGTACATGACCAGCCTGCTGGAAAGCGGCGGTATTCCCGTCAAGGTCGAGGACAGCGTGAAGAACATGGTCGGCAGCCTGCAGGACGACGGCGAGCCCTGCCCCGCGCCGCTGGATCAGCTTCTGCGCCCGTATCAGATGCGCGGCTTCATGTGGATGCAGGCGCTCGACCGGCTGCACATGGGCGGTATTCTGGCCGACGATATGGGTCTGGGCAAGACGCTGCAGGTCATCACGCTGCTGCTGTGGGCAAAGCGCCGCGGCGACCAGAACGCGGCCTCCATCGTCGTTGCGCCGACGTCGCTGGTGTACAACTGGATGGCGGAAATCGCAAAATTCGCGCCCGAGCTGCGCTGCGTGGCGGGCGAGGGCACGCAGGCCCAGCGCGCGCAGACGATTGCGCGGCTCGGCGGCGAAAACCGCGATGTGGACGTCTATCTGACGAGCTATCCGCTGATCCGCCGCGACATCGGCCTGCTCTCCAAGGTGCCGTTCCGCTTCGCGATTCTCGACGAGGCGCAGTATATCAAAAACGCGATGAGCGTCGGCGCGGGCGCGGTCAAGCAGCTCAAGGCGCAGACACGTCTGGCGCTGACCGGCACGCCGATGGAGAACCATCCGGGCGAGCTGTGGTCGATCTTCGATTTCGTGCTGCCGGGCTACCTCAATTCGTTCGCGCAGTTCATGCATCGCTTCGGCACGGGCGAGGAGGCCGACGTGCTGCGCAGCCGCATCCGGCCGTTCCTGCTGCGCCGCCTGAAGGGCGACGTGCTGCGCGAGCTGCCGGAGAAGGTGGAAATCACGCTCACGGCGGATATGACCGAGGAGCAGCGCCGCGTCTATCAGGCCAGCCTGCTGCGCCTGCGCCCGCAGGTCGAGGGCATGTTCAGCAGCAACAACCGGATCGAGATGCTGGCCGCCATCACCGAGCTGCGCCAGATCTGCGGCCATCCGTCGCTGGTTCTGCCCAGCTACGCGGCTTCGAGCGGCAAGCTCGACCTGCTGCTGGACGTGCTGCCCGGCTCGCTGGAGGCGGGGCACCGCGCGCTCATCTTCTCCCAGTTCACGCGCATGCTCAAAATTTTGCAGCGCAGGCTGGAGGCCGTCGGCATCTCCTGCATGTATCTGGACGGCGAAACGCCGCCCAAGCGCCGCATCGAAATGGTGCAGCAATTCAACGCGGGCGAGGGTCAGGTGTTCCTGATTTCGCTCAAGGCGGGCGGCTCCGGCCTCAACCTCGTCGGCGCGGACACGGTGATCCACTTCGACCCGTGGTGGAACCCGGCGGCGGAGGATCAGGCGACCGACCGCGCGCACCGCATCGGCCAGAAGCACAAGGTCACGGTCATCCGCATGATTACGCGCGGCAGCATCGAGGAGCAGGTCGTCAAGCTCGGCGCGAGAAAGCGGGAGATGTTTGACCAGATGATTACCGCGGGCGAGGCCATGCCGACCCAGCTCACGCCGGAGGACATCCGCGCGCTGTTTGATTGACGGAAGCGACACAAAGAGGGTATAATACAGCCATGAAGCACATCATTTGGGATTTTAACGGCACACTGCTCAATGACGCGCAGCTCTCCGTCGATCTGGACAACGACGTTTTCGACCAGATCGGCGTGCCGCGCATCACGCTGGAGGATTACCGAAACAACATGACCATGCCCGTGCGGGATTTTTATCCGCGCGTCGGCGTGGATTACGCCAGGCACAGCTACGAGGAAATCGCGCGGCTCTGGCTGGACGAATTCAACAAGAGGGCGGTCGGCGTGGGGCTGATTCCCGGCGTGCTGGAGGCGATCAGGGCGCTGCATGCGCAGGGGCGGAGCCAGTCGGTGCTCTCCGCGTCGTATGAGCCGTCCGTCCGCGCGCAGTGCGCCGCGCTGGGGCTGACCCCGTATATGAAGGATATCAGCGGCCTGCAGGACGAGAGCGCCGGCAAAAAGACGGAGATCGGCCGGCGACAGCTCCGGGAGCTGGGGCTGACCGGCGCGGACGTGGTGCTCGTGGGCGATATGCTGACGGACGCGCATCTGGCCGAGGCGCTGGGCGCGGACTGCGTGCTGGTTTCATGGGGGCACAACGATTTGAAGCGGCTTGAATCCGCCGGTCTGCCGGTGGCGCACAGCGTGGAGGCGCTGGAAAACATTCTGGCGAAATCCTAAAATTTACGCCTTCCGTCGCTGCGGCGACGCCTCCCTCAAGGAGGGAGGCATTGAGATAAAGGCGCCCTCTTTGAGGGGGCTGTCGAGCGGAGCGAGACTGAAGGAGGAAGGAGGAACGCATGAGCGAAAAGGCTGTCCACGCGGGACATCGCGCGCGGATGAGGGAGCGGTTTATGAAGGAGGGGCTTTCCGGCTTTTCCGAGCATGAGGTGCTCGAGCTTTTGCTCATGTTCGCCATCCCGCAGCGGGACGTGAACCCGCTGGCGCATCGGCTGATCGACCGTTTCGGCTCGCTGAGCGCCGTTTTGGAATCCTCCCCGGCGGAGCTGACGCGGGTGGACGGCGTGGGCGAAAACGCCGCCGCGCTGCTGAGTTTGATGCCCCAGCTGATGGGCTATTATCAGCACAGCGCGATGGGCAGAAAGCCCGTCATCACCAACCTGGCCGAGGCGAGAAAATACGCGGGCGCGCTGTTCTTCGGCCTGCATGAGGAGCGCGTCTACATGATCTGCGTGGATCAGAGCGGGCGCGTGCTCCACCCGGCGCTGATGCATCGGGGCACCATCGATCAGGTGCAGATTTACCCGCGGGAGGTCGTCGAAACCGCGCTGCGGTATCACGCGCATGCCGTTCTGCTGGCGCACAACCACCCCAGCGGCATGGCCGAGCCCTCGCAGGACGACTATGATTCCACCCGCGCGGTGATCGGCGCGCTGAACGTGATCGGCGTCCGCGTGATCGACCACCTGATTTTTGCCGGGAACAGCGTCTATTCCATGACGCAGAACAGCCAGTTTGACGGGCGGCAGGATGAGCGGGAAATCAGCTATATCATGCGCAGCCGCAGTGTGCCCGGCCGGCGGGGGACGCTGCGCGAGGAGCAGGAGGACGAGCTGATTGCGCTTAAAATGGACGAATGGAACGGAATTTGACGCGGCGGAAAAGGGGCGAAAGCGATGAACGTTTTGAGGAGGCTGCTGATGGTGCTTGCGGTGCTTGTTTTGCTCGGCGCGGTCTGCGCGGCCGGGCTGGTCGGCTTTGTCTATTACAAGGAGACGCATCTGCCCCCGGTCGGCGAATTTGACACCATCATCGTGCTCGGCGCGCAGGTCAAGGCGGACGGCACGCCCTCCGTCGCGCTGGAAAGACGGCTGACGGCGGCGCTGGAGGAATACCGGAAGCAGCCGCGGCTGATGATCGTCTGCGGCGCGCAGGGCAGCGACGAGCCGCGCGCGGAGGGCGACGTGATGCGCGACTGGCTGATCGCGCACGGCGTTGCGGCGGCGGACATCGAGGCGGAGACCGATTCGTTCAACACGCGGCAGAACCTCGGCTACGCGCAATCCATCATGGACGACCGCAGGCTGACGGCGGCGCTGATCGTCACCAGCGATTACCACGTGCCGCGCGCGCTGGCGCTGTGCGAGCAGGTCGGCATCGTCGCCAGCGGCAAGGGCAGCCCCTCCAAGCCGGAATATTTCATCAAAAACCATCTGCGCGAGGGGCTGAGCTGGATTAAATTTGTGTGGGAGAGTCGGCATGAATAAGGAGAGACTGAAGACCGGGCTGGAGATGATGGGCGTTGCGGCGGACGAAACCGCGCTGGATCGCTTTGAAGCCTTTCACGCCATTCTGGATGAATACAACGCGCGCATGGATTTGACCGCCGTGCTGGACGAAGACGAGCGCGTGGATCGCCACGATCTGGACAGCGCCGCGCCGCTGGCGCACGGGCTGCTGGCGCAGGGCGCGAAGGTCATCGACGTCGGCACGGGCGCGGGCTTTCCCGGCATGCCGCTGCTGATTCTGCGCCCCGATCTGCAAATCACGTTTCTGGACGCGCTGAACAAGCGCATCCTGTTTCTGGAGGACGCATTGAAGCGCCTCGGGCTGACGGCGGCGACGCTGCACGCGCGCGCGGAGGACGCGGCCAAAATGGCGGCGCATCGCGAGCAATACGACGCGGCGGTTTCCCGCGCGGTCGCAAACGCGGCGACGCTGGAGGAGCTGACGCTCCCGTTTGTCAAAAAGGGCGGCGTGGCGATTGCGTGGAAGGGCCCCGGCGTGGCCGACGAGCTGACGGCGGCGCGGCGCGCGGCGTTCCTGCTGGGCGGCACGGTGCGCGGCACGGTGGATGCGCCGATCCCCCGCCGGGCGGACTGGGCGCACGTGCTGCTGCTGACGGATAAGACCGGCACGACCCCGAAGGCGTATCCGCGCAAGGCCGGAACGCCGGGGAAAAAGCCGCTCGGGATGTAAAATGGGAAAGAAAAAAATGCCCATGAACCGGGAAGCCGGGTTCATGGGTATTTTTGATCAATTATCCGTTGACGTCAAGCACGATGGGGATGGATTCCGTTTGGCCGGAAGGGCTGACAATCAACAGACTGGCGTTGAGGGTCGTCGGCATTTGGCCGTTGCCGTCGAAGGTGAAGCACATCGTTTGACGATCCAGAATCTCAAAGGATGCGGGGGAAAAGGCCTCTCCGTCTTCATCCGTCAGCAACAGGTCGAACCAGGAATCGTCTGGAATCGAAGGAAATGTGCCGTCAACGGCCGTCATTTTTGCCGTCAGGCGGATTTCAGAAACCTGAACGGAAAGCCCGATTTTTGCGCCTTTCACCGTTTCGAAGCCCATAAACAGCGCGGAATCGCGGCTGATGCGATTTACAGTTGCGGTCAGCGGGAACAATTCGGTGCGTTCGGTCGTCGTATACATGGAATGACCGTCGAAATAATCAAACACGGCATACTGATAGACGGCGGCATGGAGGGAAAGCGAATCCCGATTTTTTGCGGTTTCCGGCAAAGCGTCAAAATCACGGATGGCTAAAAGGCAATCGGGGCCGGAAGCGTCTTCGGTTTCCGTCCAAGGGCCGAGATCAAGGTCGTCGTCCGTGTAGGTGTGGTCGGATACCGCGATGCGATAGGTGGCCATGCCCCAAGGGGTTCCGGCCTGCCGGGCGGCTTCAAACGCCTCGGCAAGATGGGATTCGTTCAGTCTCGCAGGGACAGCGTCGGTCGGGCGCATCCGCGCCAACTGTTCATCCGTCGGCGAAAAAGGCTCAAAGCTTGAAACGCCTTGAATTGAGTAACCGATGAGCAGCGATTCGCCGTCGTAATAAGCGTTGGTGATGGACGCGGCGACAGTGCCTGTTTTCTCGGTTTGAGCGACGGAAGATTCCGCGCTGATGGCGGTTTGAGGCGCGATTTCAGCGAAGCGGCGATCATTCTGGCCAAATTTTTCAAACAGATTGAGCGCCGCCGCGGCGGCAATGCCTGTGGCCGCCAGCAGCGCGACAAGGGCAAATACAAGACCGACGGACAACTTCTTCGCCGCCCTTGGTTTTTCTTCGGCACAGCGGAGAACACGCTGAGCGAGGGCGGGGTCGCCGTTCAGCCCGGAAAGCGCCGCATCCAGCGCGCCGCGCAGACGGTTATTCTGGCGAAATTCATCCATGAGAACGCCTCCTTTCCAACATTTTCCGAAGATTTTGACGGCCTTGTTCAAGGCGAACAGAGACGGTTGATTTGGCAACGCCGAGCGCCTGCGCGATTTCATCGGTCGTCATGTTTTCGTAATAGTACAGAAGAATGACCTCGCGGTGCTTTTGCGAAAGCCGCATGACCTCAATGGTCAAATCGACAGCGTCTTCATCCGTCTGTTCGCAGGATTCCGGAAGCTGTTCAGGCGTAATTCGACGATCCAGATGGCGAAACCATGCGGAGTGAATCATGTCGCGGCAGGTGTTGACGGCAATTCGCATCAGCCAAGTCTTTTCGCTGCAGTCCCCGCGAAAGGCGGGAAATGAGCGGTAGGCCTTGATAAAGGTTTCCTGTACCGCATCCTCGGCCAACGCGGTATCGTGCAACTGGATATAGCACAGGCGAAGCAGATCGGTTTGGTATTGTTCAACCAATCGGACGAGCCGCTGCCGGGCGTTTTCATTTGTGATGACCGCCATGTGCGCATCACCTCCTATACTTTATAGACGATGCGGAAGAACCGTTTGTTCGGATTTTCCTAAAAACAATTTATTTCCATCATGCGCCGCCCTTCTCCTGCGCACAATGAGCGCAAAAAGGAGATGATCGATTGCATGCTTCTTATCGCTATCTGCTGATCGTCGTGGCGCTGGCCGCGATGCTCTGCCTGCTGCCCGCGCAGGGGGCGGATGCGCCGAGCGCGGAGAAACCGCAGACGGCGCGGGAAACGCACACCGTGGAGGCGCCCGCCGGGGCGGATCTTTCCGTCAAAACGGACAGGGACGCATATCTGCACCGAACGATGTATTACGCGCCCTGCGGCCACAGCGTCCAGCGGCGGGAAAAGCTGCCCGCCCGGCTCGTCGGGCTGACGCGCGGCGCGCTGGAAAAGGAAATCGGCGGGCTGTATGAAAACGCGGCGGTGACGGGCTTTTCCGCCGCCGAGGTGGATGTGAGCACGCGCATGGACGTGCCCTGCCCGCTGCACTGGGTCTTGCGGGCGGGGGACGACGGCCTGCTCGCCGTTTTGCAGAACACGACCGGGGAAACGCTGACCGTCGTGCGCCGGACGGATATCCCCGTGGCGCTGGCCGCCGGGGAGGAGCAGGACGAGCTGCGCGACGGGCGGATGTTCGACGACGTGCAGGCGCTGGAAGGATATCTGGAAAGTTTAAGCAGCTGACAAAAAGAAACCCGCGCCCGTTTGACACGAAACCGCAATCGAAGTATAATAAACGATAGCATTTTTTCATTTCAGTGCAGAGGAGACATTCATGAAGCCGCTTGACCAGTTTAAGCGCACCCCGCCCCGGCGCTATGACAAAGCGCCGCCGCCCCCGCCGGGGGACAAGCGCACCTTCGAACCGGCGATTCGCAAGCGATATTTCGATATGCCGACATTTGACCATCGGCATATCGACCGCTGGCTGGGCGGCGCGGTCTGCGCCGTTTTGCTGCTGACGCTGTGCAACGCCAGCGCGCCGATGGGCGACGTGCCGAGCGTGCAGGAGCGTTTCAGCCAGTGGGCGGTCATCCAGAACGAAAAGACGGTGCAGCAGCTTCCCGGCGCCACGCCCGAGCCGGACAGCGCGCTGGCCGCGGCGGCCAGCTTCAACCCGGATCAGGAAAAGCAGGAAGTGAAGCAGGAAGCCAAGCAGGAGACGATCCTCGCGCAGGAAGAAACCCGGCAGGAGACGGCGCAGACGCAGACCACGGCGGACACATCCACCGGCTTCAAGCGCTACGAGCCGGGTCAGCTCCACTATGAATCCGACGGTATCACCGTCTCCATCGAGCAGAAGACGAAGGACGGCATGACGTATTTCGTCTGCGATATTCAGCTCGAGCGCGTCGAGCAATTCCGGACGGCGTTTGCGGGCGACGATTTCAAGAGCGGCATTTACGAGGCGGTCAGCGACATCGCCGGGCGATACAACCCGGTGCTGGCGATCAACGCGGATTTCTGCCGCTATCACCGCGACGGCGTGATTATCCGCAACGGCGAGGTGCTGCGCCGGCAGAACATCAAGAAGCACCATCTGCTGGTGGTGGATCAAAACGGCGACCTCTCCGCCCAGACGGACAGAAGCGGCAAGCAGGGGCTCGTCGCCAACAAGCTGGAGCAGGCAAAGACGTGGCAGACCTTTGAATTCGGCCCGGTGCTGGTTGAAGACGGCAAGGCCGCGACGCTGCCCTCGAGCTTCTACGTGAATTGCCACGACGGATATTACGAGCCGCGAACGGCGATCGGCCAGCTCGGCCCGCTGCATTACATCGTCATCGTGGTGGACGGCCGCCGCGAGGGCTATTCCACCGGCGCGAGCATTCCGCAGTTGCAGCAGCTCTTCCTCGACGAGGGCGCGGAATTTGCGTTCAATCTGGACGGCGGCGGCTCGACGACGCTCTATTTCCGGGGCGAGGTCGTCAACATGCCCTCCGGCGGCAAGGAGCGCTCCGTCAGCGACGTCATCATGTTTACGGCGCAGTAAGGAGAAGCGATGGAGGCTCTGCCCCAGCCGAAACCATATCAAAGGGCTTTTGCTTTGAAGAAGCCGACACGCGGCATGCGTGACCAAAGGAGACATTTATGAAAAAAATCATCTGCCGGGCGGCGCTGATGCTGGCGCTCTGCCTGCCGGTCTGCGCGCTTGCGGCGACCGAACCGAACGCCAAAACCATCGAGGACACGACGACCTACGAGGGCGACACGATCAAGATCACGATTGACCAGTGGTGCTATGCGTTCAACCGCACAAACCTGCGCTTCTTTGTGGCGAACGTCTACGTCAGCGACCCGGCGCAGATGCAGACCGCGTTCGCCGGGGAGCAGTATTCCAAGAATAACGCGGAGGCCACCAGCGCCATCGCCGAGCGCCACGGCGCGATTCTGGCCGTCAACGGCGACTATTACAACTACAAGGATAAAAACGGGCTGGTCATCCGCAACGGCGTGCTCTACCGCGACGCGGCTTCCAGCCGCGACCAGCTTCTGGTGATGCGCGACGGCACGTTTATCGCCCTGCCGCGCGGCACATACGCCGCGGGCGAGGGGCAGAAGTACATCGACGAGGGCGCTGTGCAGAGCTTCACCTTCGGCCCGCTGTTGGTCAACGACGGCGAGGCAGTGGAGCTGCCGGAAAAATACATCATCTCCACAAAGGACACGATCAGGGAGCCGCGCACGGCCATCGGTCAGGTGGACGCGAACCATTATGTGCTCGTCGTCGCCGACGGCCGCCGCGACGGCTGGAGCGACAAGGGCATGACCTTGCAGGAACTCCAGCAGGTGTTTGTCGAGCAGGGCTGCAAGGTCGCGTACAACCTCGACGGCGGCGGAAGCGCGACGATGATTCTGGGCAGCGAGCGCGTCAACAAGACCAGCGGCTCGCGCGAGCGCGACGTCAGCGACATCGTTTATTTCACGAAGTGAGGACTGGCGGGGTCTTTAACTCCTTCCGTCACGACTTCGTCGTGCCAACCTTCGGCATTTCACCTGTTTGTTTCCGCCACAGGCGGCAACAGATTCGATGTCCCTCAAGGAGGGAGGCTTTATTCTCTCACTATTCTTTCTTAAAGCCAAAAGGCTCCCTCCTTGAGGGAGCTGTCAGCGAAGCTGACTGAAGGAGTTGAATAGCGCAGACCTTTATGCGCTAAGGAGTCATGTGCATGAGAAAAAGGTTTCTTCTTATTTGCTTTTCATTCTTCCTTGCGCTGAATGTAACGACTGTGTACGCGGGCGAGGGAAGCCCGCTCCTGAGCGTGGATGACCTGCTTGCGCTGGAAGACAGCTACGAGGCTTTTCTGGCGGAGCTGGGCGATCTGGCGGTGGAGCGCGGCCTGCTATCCGAGGAGGATCGGGCGGCATGGCACGACGCGCAGTTGGGCGATTTCTTTCAGAACGGCGGCTATGGCTCGATTCTGGTGAGCTATCTGCCCGGCGCGCTCGGCTATACGCGCGAGGAGGACACGCTGCTGAACCTGTCCGCCGCGTTTGAGGGCGGCAGGCTGGACGTGATGACCATGCGGCGCTATACGCCGGGGGACAGCACGCTCTCCGGCCTGATGCTCACGCCCTCCGTGGCGGACGCAGACGGCGCGCCGATGGACGCGCACTATACGCTGAGCGCGACGAGCGGCATATTTATGAAGTGGGACGCGCTGCTGGGCACATACGTCACCGTCGGCACGACGGCGGAGAGCGACGGCGAAACCGTCGTCTGGAGCGACCAGACGCCCGCCGCCGACGCGAAAGACCCGGTGATTTCCATTGCGCTGACGCAGGCCGGCGCGCAGACGACGCTGGCGGAGGCCAAGCTGCTGCTGCGCGTGGACGGCGAAGGCTATCTGATTGAGGATGATGCGCTGACGATCCATTAAAAAAAGCCCTCTCGGCAGGGAAGACCGGAGAGGGTTTTATAGATTCTGCGCAATCAGCATTCCGCCGGAGACGACCAGCAGCAGGAGCACCAGCTTCCTGATTTGCCGGTCGTCTATTTTTTTGCTGAGCACGCCCGCGGCGACGCCGACCAGCGCCGTCATCCATTTTTTCTCTTTTCGCGGCCTGCCCTGCCCGCGCGAGCCAGAATTTGATGTTTTGCAGACTTTGGCGGAAGGGAATAAAAGAAGAGCGGCCTCCCTTTCGGAAAGCCGCCCTGTTTGGCGATGATTTACTTGGCGATGTACGTCGCAGCGTTCTGCGCGGCGATACGGCCAAAGACCACGATATCGGCCACAGCGTTGCCGCCCAGGCGGTTTGCGCCGTGCACGCCGCCGGTGACCTCGCCCGCCGCGTACAGACCCGGAATGACCTGATCCTCAGCGGTGAGCACTTCGGCGTTGGTGTTGATCTTCACGCCGCCCATGGTGTGATGGATGCCCGGAGAAACCTTGATGGCGTAGTACGGAGCGGTGTCCAGCGCGGAGGCGAAGGACAGGCGGCCGAACGCGTCGTCCTTCTGATCGGCGACGGCCTTGTTCCAGGTTTCCATGGTCGCGGCGAAGGTCGCCGGATCGAGGCCCAGCTTCTCGGCCAGCGCCTCGTAGCTGTCCGCCTGCACGGCGTAGCCCTTGGTGAAGTAGCCGTTGTAGGTGGAGGAAGCGTCCATCATTTTCTGGTCGAGGATGGTGTAGGCGTAGCCGCCCTCCTGAGCCAGCTCAGCCGCGGAGACGTTGTCGCGGGTTTCCAGCTCGTTGACGAAGCGCTTGCCTTCCTGATTGACCAGGATCGCGCCGTCGCCGCGGATGCCCTCGGTGATCAGCGCCGTGGTGGTCTCGGTGTAAACGGACGGGTGAATCTGAATCTGCTCCATATCCACGGTCGCCGCGCCGACGGCCACGGCCATGTCAATGCCGTCGCCGGTGACGGTGGAGACGTTGGTGGTCACAAAGCCCGCGAGCGCCGGCTTGAGCGCGGCCACACGGTCGAGGTCGGCGCCGAAGCCGCCGCTGGCCAGAATGACGGCCTTCGCGCGGATGGTGTATTCGCCGTTCTCGCTTCTGACCTTCACGCCCACGGCCTTGCCGTCTTCCATGACGATCTCGGTCGCGGCGGTGTTGGTGCGCAGGTCGATCTTATCCTCGGCCTCCACGTCGGCGGTGAGCACCTTGATGAGGTAAGCGCCGACCGGAGTGGTCTTGCCGTCCTCGGTGGTGGCGCGATGGATGCGCTTGACGCTCGCGCCGCCGAAGGAGCCGACGTTGGTCAGGTGCGCGTTCTTGGTGGCCAGCCAGTCGATGGCCTCGGCAGAGTTGCCCGTCAGGGTCATAACCAGATCGAAGTTGTTGAGCCCCTTGCCGCCGATGATGGTGTCGAGGGCAAACAGCTCGACGGAATCAAAGTAGCCTTCCGGATTGGCCTTGTAGGCCTCGAACTGCTCCTTGACCGTCGCGGTCAGGTTGCTGATCTTGTCGCCGTCGGCATACTTTTCCTCGGCGGTCGCGATGGCCTTTTCCACGGCCGTCGTGGTCGCTTCGGACCATTCGTTTTCATCCTGATAGACGGTCTTCGCGGCGTTCATGCCGCCGGTCGCGCGGCTGGTGTTGCCGCCGGTGGAGCCGCCCTTTTCCACGATGATGACGCTGTTCACGCCGGAATCCACGGTCTGAAGCGCCGCGGTCATGCCCGCGCCGCCCGCGCCGACGATCACCACGTCGCACTCGGTATCCGTCACGGTGGTATCCTCAGCCTCGATGAGGCCGGCCGCCGCCATGGCCTTCTTGGCCGCGTCCTTCACGGCGTTGCTCGTCACGGTCGCGCCGGAGATGCTGTCAAAATCCACGCCCTGCGCGGCGACGATCGCATCGGCGAAGGTGCCGTCGGCGCACGGCTCATAGCCAATGCCCTTGGTTTCGCTCTCACCGACGACCTCGGCCGCGGTGATCTTGCCGTCTTCCACGGTCAGGGTGACGGAAACCTCGCCGATGCCCTGCGCGGTGCCGGTGTACGTCTCAGCCGAAGCGGCGGCGATCGCGCCGGTCGCCATCAGCATGGACAGAAGAATGGATGCAAATTTCTTCATGAAGTATATCCTCCTTCTTTGATTTGCACAGGCATTGTAACACCTGAAATCGATTTTGTCAATTCATTCACGAGCTTTTCGACGGGCTGGAAAAAGTTTCGTCCTTTTTCGGATTTCAAAGGGGGAAGGACGTGTCGAAAATGCTGTTTTTTCCCCAAAATAAAGAAGAAACGGGGCGCTGCCGACGCCCCGCCATAAACCGAAGATTGTCAGGTTTTTTTCTTTCTATGCGCGGCGCTGATGGCCGCTATATGGGATTGGTATGACGACGCTTATTTCTTTTTCTTCCCCGTTCCGACCGTGCTGCGCTGCTTCTGCGGCTCGATGCTGCCGGAAACGGCCTCGTCCGCGACGACGACGACCGGCTGCTCGTTATCCACGATCTGGATGAACGTCTTGCCGACCTTCATGGGCAGCTCTTCGCCGTTTTCATCGAAGAACACCATGCGGTTGTTCAGGTTCTTGGTTTCGCTGCAATCGCGCGCCCAGCTTCCGCGGATGTATTTGCCGTTTTGGAAGATTTCGGCCACGCCCTGACCGTTCAGCCGGATGACCGGGCGGGACGGGTTGCCGCTCGCCCAGGAGATATCCGTGCGCAGGACGATCACGTTCGCGTAGGCGCAGGTTTCGCCGGTGTTGCTGTCCGTATAGGCGTAACCGTTGCGGTAGCGCTCGAACAGCCCGGTGGCGGGGTTGTATTCGTAAGCGGTCATATAAGCGTCGGCCGTCGTCTTGTAGTTGATGACGACGCCGTTTACATCCTCGCCGCGCTCAAGCCCGGTCTCGGTGAACGTGAAGGGATGCGGCTTGGGCGTTTCGGAATAATCCGCGTATACGGCGCTCAGGTCGAGCCGGACGTTGTGGGGGCCGACATGGCCGCCGTCACTGGTGCGGGGGAACCAGTCGGCGTGCTTGCTGATGCCGTTCAGATACGGATATTTCAGCTTTTTCACGCTGCTGTTGGCCTCGACCCAGCTCTTCATGTTGTTCTTGTCGCGCCCGCCCTGATAGCCGTAGAAGGCGAACACGCCGCCCCACATCTCCCGCAGGGAGCACATCGGCACGCGCGCGGAGCGAACCGGGCCTGCGCCGTCGGGGTAATCGCCCATGAACAGCGCCAGCTCGCGCGTGGAGCCGTCCGCCTGAATCGGCATTTCGTAGATCAGGTCGGCGGAGGCCGCGCCCCAATGCGGCAGCGCCGCCGGGTGCGCGTCGATGGAAACGAGCGTCGGGCGGTATTCGCCGGTGAACGTCTCGCCGGTGATGGGGTTCACGCCTTCTGCCACGGGGTTTTCCTTGGGCATTTTCAGGGTGATCTTGCCCGAACCGTAGGATTTCGGCGCGCCGAGCTGCTGGGCATAGCCGCTGGATGAAATGCCGGAGGCGCTCAGGTCAAAATCGTCTCTCGCCGCGCCCGCAGCGGCGGGAACGGCCAGCAGCGCGCACAGCGCAAGGGATGACGACAGGCGCAAAAACCGATTCATATCTTTTTTTCCTCCTTCTCTTATATAAGAGTCGATGCGTTGAAAAAGGGTCGCGTGCATCCTCTGTAACGACGCGCCGGACGGCGGATGGCCGCGCGGCAGGGGGTTGGTTGGTTCTTTCACTTGTATAGACGTAAAATGAGCGCGAAATGTAACACTTTTTTTACGAATGATGAAGAATTTGTAATTTTTACAAAAATGCGCGCGCAGAGTAAAAAAACCGGCGGTTTTTGCGTCTAATATAGTAGATAGACCTACACAAGGGAGGGAAACAACATGTTGTCGTTCGCCGCGCTTTCCATCAACCGCTTTTTTACGACCGCGCCGAAGCCCGAACGGGAGACGCCCGGCAGCCGCACGGCGACCCTGCGTGCGCTCTCCGATCTGGGGGAGAGCGTCGCATCGAGCGTGCACGCCATCTATGCGCAGAGCAGGCTGTATCTCTGCGTGGCGATGCAGCCCAAGCCCGAAGCGCTTCACGCCCAAAGGCTGGCGGATAAAAAGGCCGCCGCAGGGCATTTTGATGTGGATGAAAATTGGAGCGCCGCCGAGGTCAACGCGCGCTGGGGCAAGCGCGCCGTGCTGACGGACGGCAGCGGGCGCGTGCTGGATCACGCCGTTCTGGGCGCAAGGGGGATGACGGACGCGGGCGCGCGGGAAGTCTTCTTTGAGTTTAACGCGCTGGAAAGTTACCCCGAGCCGATGTATCTGGCCGCAGGGGATGCAAGGGTGAGGGTGAGATAAGCCAAAGAGAGAGGGGTGCGCCATGAAAAAGATAGCGAGCGTTGCCGGATGGATGGCCGCGCTTATGGTCGCCTGTTGTCCATGTACGGCGGAAATGAGCGTTCAGGATGGGCATGTATACGGGCAAAAGGAGATAGATGGGAAACGGATTGTCTACGATTTTGACGTGCCCGAAGAAGTGGAAAGCGTAAAACAGTATCGGACGGAAGCTGTTCGGATGAAGCTGGGGTGGGTGGAACAAATCCTCAAGCCATACGTTCAGAAGCCGCGTTCCGGCGACGCTTGGAATTTGATTAACGACAGGCAATGGAACGATACCAATTTCTGCTACTTTGAACAGAATGGAAGATACGCATGTGAGGGCGGCAATTACATAGGGCCTCGTAAAAAATCAGACGACAGGGATATTCAAGCGGCGAGCGATGTGGTCTTGGCGCTGCTGAAGGAAATGAATCTATCGGATTTCGAGTATCCGTTCTATACGGCTACTTCGCAATGCAAATCCATAGAGACGGCGATTGAGCCGATTTCCTCGGAAGAAGAATACATTCGGGTCAAGGGACTTCCCGATTCAATCGTTCGGGAATACTACGAGAAAGAAGTGCTCGGAAAAGAACGAAATCTGATCGTCGTTCGATTTTTGATGGACGATATTCCGCTTTGCATCAGCGATACGCAGCCGCACGAGAAAAAAGGCGATTTGGATGAGGTGGTCGGCTCGGCAGGAATCTTTGTGCTCAACGAGAACAACGAAATCATCCGCGCCCAAATCAGAAAGTATGTTCACGCGGTTGGCGAAACGGGAGAACGCCAAAAGGTTTTGCCGTGGCGGGCATGCATAGATGAAATGGCCTTGGGCGTCATTCGCGGAGAAGAAGTGACCATCACGGAAGTTGAACTGAATCTGGTTGCAGGGAACGACGGAATAACATATCCCATATGGCGGTTTTCCGGATATTCGGATTTAAGAAAGCTGAGAGAGGAAAATCCGGAAATCAGCATCAATTCGTCCGATTTTTCCTGCTGCGTGGATGCATGCAGCGGGCAGTGCCTTTATTATTAAACGCGAACACGCCGCGCGGATCGACCCGCGCGGCGTGTTCGTATACGAAGGAGAGAGGGGGGATGTTTGAAGGTTATCCATCTATGTAAAAGGGTCAAACCCTGACTGACAAAGGGGTTAGGCTTTTGAAGCGTTGAGGCCGAGCACCTGCGCGATCATGTTCATCGCGCCTTCGAGCGTCATTTCGCCCCGGCGCGCCATCATCAGAATACCGTAGAGCGCAACGCCGGTCAGGCGCTTGGCGTCCTTTTCGTCGCGGCCGCTCTCGCGGAGCGCCTGCGCCGTCATCTTTTCCAGCGCGGGACCCATGTGCGCATACACGCGATCGCACATATCGGTATACAGCGCGGCGTGCTGCGGCAGGCAGAGATCCGCGGTCAGCGGCGCGGTGAAGCACTCGTGCCAGACCTCCGGATGCATCAGCCGGGCGAATTTCTCGCGCGCCGTGCCCTCGCCGTCGGCAATCTGCTCGGCCAGCGTGCCCAGATAGCTGCAATAGCCCTCGACAACGGCTTTCACCATATCGTCCTTGGTGGTGAAGTAATAATAGAACAGCCCTTTGGCCACATCCACGGCGGAAACAATTTCCGACACGGAGGTTCTCACAAAGCCCTGCTGTGCAAACAGCTTTGCCGCGGCGGCCACCATTTCCGCCTTGCGTTCTTCCGGTTTCTTGACGACTCGCATCGCGTATTCCTCCTTGCACCATGCTCCGCCGAATGTGCGGGTTGTGGTTTCTTTTGATGGGGTCATTGTATCAGCGCCGCGCCGGCGGCGCAACGGCAAAACGCCCAATGATACGCGCGGCGGTTTCAAATGTCAATTTTTGTGATTTATCTTACGGTGTGAGATAATAAAGGGAATCAAAAAATCCACCCTTCCCGGATGGAAAGGATGGATCGAAAAGCGATTACGCGCCCGCGACGTCCAGACGCTTGACCAGCACGGAGGGCGAACCGATGGGCGAGGCCTCGAACAGCAGATCGCCGCCCACGTCGGTGATGTCCTTGAGAAGCTGGTAGAAGTTGCCCGCGACGGTGAATTCCTCCACGGCGCGGACGACGCGGCCGCCCTTGACTTCAAACCCGCGGGAGAGCAGCGAAAAGTCGCCGCTGATGGGGTTCGCGCCCGCGTGCAGGCCGGATACCTCGGTCAGATACAGGCCGTCGCCGAGGTTGGCGAGCAGCTCCTCCTGCGTCAGCTTTCCGGGCCTGAAAAAGAGATTCGTCGGCGCGACGCGCCCCGCGCCCGCCGCGTTGCCGGTCGTCCGGCAGCCGGCCTTTTTGGCGGTCTTGCGGTTGTGCAGCAGCGTCTTGAGCACGCCGTCCTCGATGACGGCCTTGGTTTTCGTGGCCGCGCCCTCGCGGTCGAACGGGCAGCTTGCCAGCCCCATCGGCATCAGCGGGTCGTCCGTCAGGGTGACGGACGCGCTGGCGACGGTTTCGCCCTCGCGCCCCGCGAGGAGGGAAAGCCCCTTCTGCGCGTTATCCGCGGAGAACACGCCGCAGAACGTGGCGAGCAAATCGGCCATCGCCGTGTTTTTGATGACGACGGGGTAAGCGCCGCTCTTCATGCGCCCGGCTTCCAGCTTGAGCAGCGCCTCGCGCTTGCAGCTTTCGGCCAGCTCCTCCGCGTCGATCGCGTCCAGCCCGTAGCCCCAGCGGATTTCGTAATTCGTCGCGGCGTGTTCGCCGTCGCGGGCGACGACGTCCGCTATGGCGTAAATCATGTTGCTGTGGTGGGAGAGATCCAGCCCCAGCGTGTTTTTGAGGGTGAAGGTCTCCTCCCCGGTGGCGACGGCGCAGGTATCCGGCGTGAGGCGCGGGTCGTCGCTGCGCAGCTTCGCGTCGATGTCGCGCGCAAGCGCGATTTTCTGCTCGGCGGTGATGGCGGTGACGGCCTGCGAAGCGTTGCAGACGGAGGAATAGCTGTCGTCCGGGGGGAGAATCGCGTCCTGCTCGTCGGTTTCAATCAGCGCGGCGCTCTCCAAAACGCCCTGAATCAGCAGGGGGATGCTCTCCTCGGTGACGGCCTGTGTGCTCGCCGTGCCGATGCGGCCGTTCACCTGACCGCGCAGGGTCAGGCTGAGGCGCTCGCTGACCTGATAATCCTCCAACTCGCCGCGGCGGACACGCACCTGAAACGAATCGCTCTGGGCGCAGGCGGCCTCCGCCGGGGCGACGCCTGCCGCCTGCGCGGCTTCAAAAAGACGGGAGATAAACGTGTTGAGTTCCATGCTGATCCTCACTTTCCGCCGACCGTCAGGCTGCTGACGCGGATGGTCGGCTGGCCGACGTTGGTCGGCACGCTGCCGCTGAGCGAGCCGCACATGCCCTGTCCCATCGTCATATGCCGGCCGACGCGGTCGATGCGCATCAAAATCTGTTCGCCCTTGCCGATGAGGGACGCGCCGCGCACGGGCGAGGCGATTTTGCCGTCGCGGATGAGGTAGCCCTCCTGCACGGCGAAGTTAAATTCGCCCGTCGCCGTGTTGACGCTGCCGCCGCCCATCTGCGCGGCGTACAGGCCGTCGCCCATGGTGCGGATCATTTCGTCCTCGTCGTCGCTGCCGGGGGCGATGAAGGTGTTGTGCATGCGGCTGGTCGGCGCGAAGGTGTAGTTTTCGCGGCGGGCGCTGCCGGTTGGGGCCATGCCCATCTTGAGGCCGTTGAGCCTGTCCACCATGTAGCTGCGCAGAATGCCGTTTTCAATCAGCACCAGGCGCTGGGTCGGCGTGCCCTCGTCGTCGATGTTTTCGCTGCCCCACTCGTTGGGCATGGTGCCGTCGTCGATGGCGGTGACACAGGGCGCGGCGATTTGCTGCCCCAGCTTGCCCGCAAAAACGGACGTTCCCGGCGCGACGCTGGTGGCTTCCAGCGCGTGGCCGCAGGCCTCGTGGAAGATGACGCCGCCGAAGCCGCCCGCGATGACCACGGGCATTTCGCCCGCCGCGCAATACGGCGCGGTGAGCATCGTGGCGGCGGCCTGAGCCGCCTCGCGGCCGGTCTGCGCGGGATCGACGCGGCCGTCAAACAGCTCAAAGCCCATCATCGCGCCGGGGTTGCGCGTGCCGGTCTGGTTCTCCCTGCCGTCGCTGGCGACGGCGGAGCAGAGCAGGCGGGTGTAAACGCGCGTGTCGCCGGTGTACAGCCCCTCGCTGTTGGCGATGAGCACATGCTGCTCGCGGGAGATCAGCCCGGCGGAAACCTGCACGATGCTCGGGGAAACGGCGCGGGCGGCTTGATCCGCCTGACGCAGGACGTCCGCGCGGCGCGCGGCCTCCACGGAGAGGAACGGCGTTTTGACCGGGTGGATATCCGGATGGACGCGCTCGGCCAGACGCACGTCGCCCGCGGCCTTGGGCGTATCGGTCACGGCCGCCGCCGCGCGATCCGCCGCGCGCAGCAGGCCGGTTTCGCTCACGTCGCAGGTGTAGACGTAAATGGAGCGCAGACCGTCGTAGACGCGCACGCCTGCGCCGTAAGGGCGGGAGAGCGCCGCGTTTTCAATGCGCCCGTCGCGCAGGGACATGGAAAAATTGCGGGAATCCTCGATGAAAATTTCGGCGAACGTGCCGCCGCGCGACAGCGCGCGGGAAAGCACGCGCTCGCAGACAGATGACGATACCATCGGTGGCCTCCTTTAAAAGCGGCGTCCGCGCCGCCTGATGTCTATCCACCAGTATACGCTATCGGACGGAAAATGTAAACTGACCCGCCGCCGCTTTGCGCGGATAAAAGCAATTCGCCGGTGAAAATTCCCGCAAGCCCCTTGCGGGAGTTTCGCTTTGCGTGTAGAATAGTATACAGGATATGATGGCATGGATATGCAAATGACGCCGATAAGCGGGGAGGGAGCCGTATGCCCGGCAGACTGGATCAAATCGAAAGCATGCTGAGGGCGCGGCTGGGCAGCGCGCTGCTGGCCTCCTGCCCGGAGCTGGTGTACTCGGTTTCCGGGATTTTATTTCGGTTTCTGCGCACGTCGGACAGCCTTTCGGCGCTCTGGCGGCAGCTGGATTCCACGCTGTTCAACACGGTGTTTCAGGCGACCGGCGGAAGGATGCGCGTGACGCTCGACGACGGGCGGAGCATTCTGGCGACGGGCGAAATGCTGCGCGATCTGGCGGATCGGCTGCTGGCGCTGGCCTATCGCCGCATGGACGTCAGCCCGACGCTGACGGACGCGCTTTACGATCTTTCCCGCGCGGGCTCGTTCGCCGCGATGCGCGAACTGGTTTCGCGCTTCCCGATGGATGAAAACGAGCGCGCGTGGATTATACAGATGCTCAGGGAAAACGGGCAAACGGAGTGACCCGCCCCGCCGTCAGGGCGCGAGGGGGATGAGGGAGATATCATGGCTAAGATCATCGCAATCACGAACCAAAAAGGCGGCGTCGGCAAGACGACCACCAGCGTCAACCTGTCCGCATGCGTGGCCGCCGAGGGCAAGCGCGTGCTGGTGGTGGATGCGGACCCGCAGGGCAACACGTCAAGCGGCTTGGGCGTGCGCGTGAAGGAGAAAACCCCTACGGTGTACGAGGTGATGGCCGGGGAAACGGAGATCGGGCAGGCGCTTTGCAAAACCGCCGTCAAGGGGCTGACGGTGCTCCCGGCGGATATCCGGCTGGCGGGCGCGGAAATCGAGCTGGCGAACATGGAGCGCCGCGAGCGCGTGATTGCCGACATGCTGGAGGGCGTGAGGGAGCAGTTTGACTATATCTTCATCGACTGCCCGCCGTCGCTGGGCATGATTACGCTCAACGCGCTCTGCGCGGCCGACGGCGTGCTGATCCCGATTCAGTGCGAATATTTCGCGCTGGAGGGCGTGAGCGCGCTGATGGGCACGATTCAGAAGGTGCAGAAGATGAACCGCCATCTCGCCATCGAGGGCGTCGTGCTGACGATGCTCGACGCGCGCACCAATCTGGGCGTGCAGGTTGCGCAGGAGGTGCGCAAGGTTTTCAAAAACAAGGTCTATCAGACCGTGATTCCGCGCAACGTGCGCCTCGGCGAAGCGCCGAGCCACGGGCTGCCGATCAGCCTCTATGACCCGCGCTCCCTCGGCGCGCAGAGCTATCAGCAGCTTGCCAAAGAGTTTTTGGCGAGAGAATAAAGAAAGGCAAGAACCGTCATGGCGAAGAAAATGGGATTAGGCAGGGGCCTGAGCGCTATCCTGCCGGATGTGGAAGAAGTGGTGGAATCCGTCGATCAGGTGAGCGAGGGTGCGGCGCCCGTGCCCGCCGACGCCGTGGCGGAAATCCCGGTCGGGGAGATCGACCCGAATCGAAACCAGCCGCGCAAACGGTTTGACGACGACGCGCTGCTGGCGCTGGCCGATTCCATCCGCCACAACGGCGTGCTCTCCCCGATTCTCGTCGCGCGGGAAGGCGGGCGCTACACCATCATCGCCGGTGAGCGCCGCTGGCGCGCCGCGAGGCTGGCCAACCTTTCAACCATTCCCGCCATCGTGCGCGAGTGGGACGAGATCAAGCGGCAGGAGGCCGCGCTGGTGGAGAACATCCAGCGCGAGGATCTCAACGCCATCGAGGAAGCGCAGGGCGTGAGCCGCCTGATGAACGAATGTGCCCTGACGCAGGAGGCGGTGGCCGAGCGGCTGGGGCGCAGCCGCAGCGCGATTGCCAACCTGCTGCGCCTGCTCAACCTGCCCGCGCGGATTCAATCCGCCGTGATCGACGGCACGCTTTCCGCAGGCCACGCGCGCGTGCTGGCCGGTATTGCGGACAGCGAGCTGCAAGGCGCGCTGTTCGCGAAGACCCTGCAATTCGGCTGGTCGGTGCGCCAGCTCGAAGCCGCCGCGAAGAACGCCCAGACCGAGAAAAAGAAGAAGCCCGAAAGAGAGCCGCTCCCGATTGAATACGAGGAGCTGACCGAGCGCCTGCGCTCCGCGACCGGCCTGAAGGTCAAGCTGGAGGGCACGCAGGAAAAGGGCAAAATCACGCTGCAATACACCAGCGAAGAAGAGCTGCAAAGGCTCTGGGAATGGATGGAACGATAAAAAACAGGCTGTCAAGCATCGCTTGACAGCCTGTTTCAGCTTGTTGACATAAGCAAACTTGGCTTGAATAGCAAAATCAAGAAATTCAG
>ERZ773260.205-NODE-205-length-87270-cov-8.724692_pt1 | contig 87270 bp, 141 predicted proteins | sample MGYA00511387_ERZ773260 | MGnify/ENA primary metagenome ERZ773260 (study PRJEB29015, sample SAMEA2737745) | human gut metagenome | biome: human gut; feature: human-associated habitat; material: faeces | place: China | collected 2012 ...
AAGATCTATGCATCTTAATTTTCAAAAAGTGTGCAACTTCTTATTGCAATTTAGAAATATTATATTCTTACTAATGAAAATAGTAAGCCTTATCCTTCTTTTGTTGGTGGTAAGTTTGGAAGGAATTTAAAGCTCCGCATTTATGGCCGTTTGGATTGTCCGTCTGCTTTAATGTATTTGGCTAAAGACCAATATAAGAAACATCGCATCTTCTTTGCTGATGAAGAGAAAGCTGTTGCAGCTGGGTTCAGACCATGTGCAGTGTGTATGCGTGAAAAGTATATTGAGTGGAAGAATAATAAAGCGAAAGTTTGATTTATCATGACTAGAGAGAATATGTTAGAGCAACTTTATAAGACTGAATTTTGCGCAGTTCCTAGCGTTCAGACAATGGATAGGGGGATTGTGTTTGATTCTGTAGATAATTGTGGTGCTGATACAATTTTGGGTTTTGGTAAGCCTATCATTAATTTACCTAAAAATAAGAACTCATCAACGGAATCTCCTATCAATCTGCGTAGACATGTAGTCTGCGCAGATTTTTTCTAGCTAACAGGATATAACCGCCGCTGTTCCCCCCAATCCCCAGCAGGGAATTTTCTTTCGCCAGCGAATAAATATAAATACAGACAGATTAAAGTAGGTGATTGAATTGACAGTACCTGGATGGTTATTAAAAGAACATCAAATAGATAATAGTTTTCATTCAGATGACGAATTGTGGAGCGCTATTAACAATCTCTTTAATACAAGAACAAAATTTAGAACTAGCTACAAATTCTGTTTCCTAAAATCCATTTTAGATAATATCTATAACGTTAATGAAAGACTTGAACTGTCGATGATAGATATTTTCAGCAGATTCACAGAAATTTACTGGAATTTGATAGTAAAACACCATCTGAACCAGATTCGTCAGGGAAGCGGTACGAAATCAGCTATAGCTACTCTGATTAATGAAATAAGTGCCAATAATTGTGTATGCCCAGAAATGCCGTTTGAACGTCTTACGCAGATTGAAAAAGATAGGCTGATTCTTGGAGTAGTGAAGGAATGTTCAAAATATGTAGTTGGTGCGCTTTGTACAGATTTTCGTTATATTATTTATGGATTCGATAAGGATAAGACAAAAATCCAGTTTAGTTATTTTGCCTATATTTTCTTGGTAAAGTACGCGTATATTATTGGTAAGCTTAATTATTTTGAATGGATTAAATTTCTGGAAAGCGTTAATGATAAGGATTTGGCGTATAATATTGCAGGCTGTCTGGATGATTCTTCGCAAAGGGTGGACTTAAGCAAGTATAGGACCTTTCTCTTTAATGATTTACATGAGCATACCTGTTTTTATTGTGGCGCTGAATTGAACGGAACCTGTGAGGTTGATCATTTTATTCCTTGGTCATTTGTAAAGGACGATAAAATGTGGAATTTTGTACAGTCTTGCAAAAAATGCAATGGCAGCAAGCGTGACAAACTTACGGTTCCCTTTTATATGACAAGAATAGTCACTCGTAATAAGGAAATTCTTGCAAAACCTGAGTTGATGAATGCTTTTCAGGATGATTTTTATGGTTACAATGATGACAGACTACCAGAGATGTATAAAAGTGCTGCATTCAATGGTTTTGAGGTTGGTTGGCAGCCAGCTATATAAGTGGAGCGTGTTAACGCAAAGTAAAAAGTAATAAGGATGGTGCTGATTATGGCTAATGTCATAGCTGTTATTTGGGACTTTGACAGGACTCTTGTAGATGGATATATGCAGGATCCTATCTTTAAAAAATATAATGTTGACGCTGCAAAGTTTTGGGCTGACATGGAGGCGGACAGAGAAAAATGCTCTAAAATAGCCTACAGAGTTAATAAAGATACCTATTATGTCAACTATTTCATTAAATGTGCTCATAACGGAACCCTACCCGGACTTAACAACGCTGCGCTGCTGGAGGCAGGACGTGAGCAAAAGTTCTATCCGGGAGTAGAGGCGCTGCTCAAAACCATCAAGGAAACGTTTAAGGATGATGCTGAATACGCCGAATATGGCATCAAAGTAGAAAACTACATTGTAAGCACAGGCTTTGCGGAAACTATCCGTGGAACTTCTCTGATGCCATGGATAGATGGAATTTGGGGATGCGAGCTTCTTGATGGACCGGATGGCAATGGTGGCAGTGTTATAAGTGAAGCGGTCTACACGATTGATAACACTACTAAAACACGTGCCCTGTTTGAAATAAATAAGGGGATAGGCAAGGTGCCGGATATAGACGTCAATTCCCAAATTGAAAAGTCTATGCGCCGTGTACAATTTGAGCATATGATTTATATTGCTGATGGTCCCAGCGATATACCTGCGTTTTCTGTGGTTAAACAAAACGGTGGTCTTACCTTTGCTATTTATCCCAAAGGCGATTACAGGGCAATGCAGCAGGTTGACCAGATGCGTGCTAACGGCAGGGTGGATATGTATGGCGAAGCTGATTACACTCCGGATACTACAGCCTATATGTGGATTACTGATAAAATCAGACAGATGGGCAAGCAGATACTTGCTGATGAAAAGGCTAGGATATGTGCTTCAGCATCATCTGTGCCTAAGCACCTTAATTAAGCAGAATATGAAGGTGTTGTGATGCATCAGTGAATTTAGGGCGTCCAAATTGACAACATAAGAGCACCAAAACACAAAAGGCGTTCTACCGAACTGCGGTAGAACGCCTTTTGCATGACAGCAAAAAAATTATTTGCAGGACTGCTCAGCTTGCAATGCTTCAACCTGCTCAATCGGGAGAGAAGTAGCCTTGGCGATATCCTGTACGGAAAGTCCCATGCGGAAAAGACGCTTAGCAGTAGCGAGTTTCTCTTTAGCTTCGCCTTTGGCAATACCCACAGCTTCGCCTTCACGTCTTTCATCTAATAAACGTGCTTCCATAAGCATAAATTCTCGCCTCACTTTCGTATCTAATTTGAGATAGCTGATTTCGTCGTCAATCTGCTTAGTGAAATCAGTAGTTACAATGTGGTTGTTTACATAATCATAAAAGCTCTTGATGTCTTTAGAAATATCGCCATGCGTACCTTTCGTGTTTAAAATCATGGTGGTTGCTTCATCGGAAAGCTCCAACTCCCGATTTTCCAGACAACACTTTTTAAAGGTATAAACGTAATGATCCTGTTCAAAGAAATCAAAAACGCAGATAAAAATGATAAATGTCGGTGGCAGCAGGTCATACGGCTGTCCCTTCTGCAGCAAATCAATATCAAGCAGCGCCTGGTAATAACGGGAACGCTTAGGCAGAACGTAGGTGTCCGTATCGGGATTCTTCTTGTTTTTCACCTGCATTTCCAGATTATAATGCGTGTTTTTATCATCCGCTACGATTATATCAAGGCGGATGCCACGGCTGGTGTACTCAGGCTCAAGCGTCTTTTCTGCCTCCAGATAGTTGATATCCGCAATTTCTATCTGCAGCAGCTCCTCCAGCAGATGCTTGCAGATGCGCTTGCGCGACATAACCTTCTTGAAGATGAAGTCGCTTTGGATTGTCAGGTTTGCAAATTTTGTTGCCAGGTCTTGCATGGTTTTTCTCCTTTCATTTTAACACAAGTGAATAAAAAAATACATAAGCAGTTATCAAGACGCCTAAAAACCAAAAAAAGAGCAGTACCCTGACGATAAAAAATCGTCAGTTCGTACTACTCTTAGAATGTACCATATAAATATAAATGGCCTTGCTTAAGCTTCTGCAGAAAAGGTGCATCTGCAGGATATACTGCTTATTTAATTGTCCGCAGGTAAATGAGCCGGATGCGTAAGCTTACTTGCGGTTTTCAAGAACTTAGTTTAAGTGTACTTGAAATATGGGGGAATGTCAAGGTAGTGGATAGAACGCCTTTACTCTTCCTCCGCCATCTATGCTATAATAATATGTAGAAAAACCAACGTGAGGAGCGATTATCATGAAATACGTTGCCTGTTACGGCGATTCTTTGGTGCAGGGCTTTCCCTTCGGCTCACGCTATTCCTGGACCGCTCAGGTGGAAAAGCTGACGCAGATTAAAATGCTTAACTACGGCGTCTGTGGTGACTGCTGCGATGATATCATCTACCGCATGCGCCAGTACGCGCTGCCGGAATATGTGCATCACGTTATCTTCCTCGGCGGTGCCAACGATATTCTGCAGGGACGCCGCATTGAGGATATCAGCCGCGATTACAAGCGTGTGCTGGAGTGGTGCGAGGAAAAGCAGTACAGCCTGTGCGTAGTGCTGCCGTTCATCAGTACGGAGCAGGCGCTCAACCGTCAGTTGCTGAACCTGCGGCAGGAGGCAGAGCATATCTGCGGCGGCAAGGCCTTCCTGCTGGATTTGCAGCCTGCCATCGGCATGGACGCCGGGGCACGCTTCAAGGCCTACGTTGACGGCATTCATCCTAAGTCCCAGACGTATGAGGCGATGGGAAGCTATGCAGCGCCGCTGATCTGGAAGTGGCTGAAGAACGAAAAAGAGGCTTAGAAAAATTTTTAAAGGTGACAAGTAAAAATACTTGACAAGCATCGCTTTATGCTTTATACTTACATAGTCGACTAAATTTCGAGAGGGATAAATATGTCAGCAGAAGAAATTTTTGCGCAGCGTATGCGCTTAGGCAGGCTCTTTGATATTTACGGCGGTCTTCTGACAGCTAAGCAGAAGCAATGCCTGGGACTGTATTTCTATGACGACTTGTCTCTGAGCGAGATTTCGGAGGAGCTGGGCGTTTCACGTCAGGCTGTCCACGACCTGCTCAAGCGTGTTGAGCAGCTGCTAGAACGTTATGAAGCATCACTGAAGGTGCTAAGCCGCGAGGAGGAGCTGCATGCTAAGCTGCAGCAGGCAATTGATTTGCTGGAAACTCCGGATGAGGCAAAAAAAGACGAGGCCGTGCAAATGCTGAAAGAGCTTTGCAGTGAAGGTAGGTAGATAGAATGGCATTTGAAAGTTTATCTGAAAGATTACAAAATGCATTAAAGATGTTCCGCGGCAACGGCAAGCTGACTGAGGAAGATTTAAAGGCTCCTATGCGCGAAGTGCGTATGGCGCTTTTAGAGGCCGACGTTAACTTCAAGGTTGTTAAGGACTTTGTAGCCAAGGTTAAAGAGCGCGCTGTTGGTGAAGCGATCGGCGAAGGCCTGAATCCGCATCAGCAGATTATCAAGATTGTTAACGAAGAGCTGATTGAGCTTTTGGGCGGTACCCAAAGCAAGCTCACTGTTGCTCCCAAACCGCCGACAGTTATCATGCTGGTTGGTCTGCAGGGCGCAGGTAAAACCACTACCGCCGGTAAGCTGGCCAACTACCTGAAGCGCAAGCACAAAAAACCGTTGCTGGTTGCAGGCGACGTTTACCGTCCTGCTGCTATTACTCAGCTACAGGTTTTGGGCGAGCAGCTGAATGTGCCGGTATTTACTTTGGGCGACAAGGTTTCTCCTGTAGAAATTTCCCAAAAGGCCATGGAAAAAGCACATAGCCTGGCATGCGATACGGTAATCATCGATACCGCAGGCCGCTTACATATAAATGAAGAGCTGATGGAGGAGCTGCGCAACATTAAAGGCGCTGTTCATCCTCAGGAAATTCTGCTGGTTGTAGATGCTATGACCGGTCAGGATGCAGTAACCGTTGCCGAGAGCTTTGACAAGGAATTGGGCATTGACGGCCTGATTGTTACCAAGCTTGATGGTGATGCCCGCGGTGGTGCGGTGCTTTCCGTAAAGGCTGTTACCGGCAAGCCGGTTAAGCTGATCGGTTTGGGCGAAAAGCTGGATGCTTTGGAGCCCTTCCATCCGGATCGTATGGCTTCCCGTATTCTGGGCATGGGCGATATCCTGACTCTGGTAGAAAAAATTCAGTCTACAACAGACCTCGCTAAGGCACTGGAGATGGAGAAAAAGCTGCGTAAGGATGAATTTACCTTAGAGCAGTTCCTGGACCAGATGCAGCAGGTTAAAAAGCTGGGTTCTCTGGAAACCATCTTAGGCTTAATCCCCGGCATGGGCGGCATCAGCCAGAAGCTGAAGGAAGCTAATGTGGACGAAAAGGAATTCGACCGCATCGAAGCAATCATCCGCTCCATGACCAAGAAGGAAAGACAAAAACCCGAAATCATCAACGGCAGCCGTCGTAAACGTATCGCTGCAGGCTGCGGCATGCGTGTACAGGATGTCAATAAGCTTCTGAAGAACTTCGAAGAAAGCAAGAAGATGATGAAGCGTATGCAGGGTATGGCAAAGTTTGCTTCCAAAGGCGGCTTCAAGCTGCCGTTTGGCAGATAATAAAGAAAGTTCCATGTTGTGAGATATTAATTTAAGGAGGTGAAAATCAACATGGCAGTTAAAATCCGTTTAAAACGTATGGGCGCTAAAAAAGCTCCTTTCTATCGTATTGTTGTTGCAGACGCTCGTTCTCCTCGTGATGGTCGTTTCATCGAATCTATCGGTTACTACGATTCCACCGTTCAACCGGCTAGCGTAAAAATCGATGCTGAGAAAGCTATCGACTGGATGAACAAAGGCGCTCAACCGACTGATACCGTTAAAAACCTGTTCAGCAAGGATGGTATCATGAAAAAATTTGCTGAAGCTAAAGCAGCAAAATAATTTGAGGGGGCGTGATCTACATGAAGGAATTGGTAGAAGTTATGGCCAAATCTCTTGTAAATGATCCCTCTGCAGTAGTAGTGGAGGAGGAGACAACCGGTACAACAACGGTGCTTCGCCTCCATGTTGCTTCTGAAGATATGGGTAAGGTTATTGGAAAACAGGGCCGTATCGCAAAAGCTATCAGAACTGTTATGAAAGCAGTAGCAACCCGTGAGAATGTGAAAGTCATTGTCGAAATTATTTGATTGAGGATGGTATATCGCTATGGATAAAATGATCGTTAGGGTTCCCGTCGCTGTTAAAGCAAAAGTTACTGAAGATTTAAAGTTGAAAATTGTTGGAGATCTCCAAAATACCATAAAGAATATGGAGCTTGATCTGGAGCAATTCGAGTTCCAGGCTAAAAAAGCATTGCATCAGGCTGCCAGCGATTTGAGCGTGCTTCCGGCTTTGCGCGAACAAATTGACATCGAAAGAAATAAGCGTACTGCTGCCAAACAAGAAGCAGAGGCTAAGCTGAAAAGAGCGGAAGCTCTGGAGCTGGGCGCTGAAATTGGTCATGGTACCCTGGAGCGTACTGTAGAAATTACCGTAGGCACCAATATTGATACCCTGATGGGCGCAGAAATCCTTACTGAAGACGGTAAGGTTATCGCTTTCCGCGAATAATCCATGGAAAACCAAATAGTTATTGGCAAAATTGTCGCTCCGCACGGTGTGCGGGGCGATATTCGTATATTGCCGTTAACCGATAAGCCGGAACAATTTTTAGACCTGGATTATCTGCTGCTGCCGGACGGTCGCAAGCTGACCGTGAAAGCAGCACGCTTTCATAAAAGAATGGTGCTGGTGACTACTGCCGAAATCAAAAGCATGAACGAGTCCGAGCTGCTGCGCGGTATGGAGGTAAGCATTAACGCTGAGGACCTGCCGGAGCTGGAGGAAGGACGCTTTTATGTTGCCGACCTCATCGGCCTGCCTGTTTATGACGAGCAGGGCGAGCAAATCGGCACCTTTAAGGACGCACTGAGCACAGGCAGCAACGATGTTTATGTTATCGCTGTCCCCGGACAGAAGGATTACCTGCTGCCGGCACTGAAGAAATATGTCAAGGAAATCAATCTGGCAGAAAAGCGCATTGTCGTGGAGCTGCCGGAATGGGTTGAGGCAGAATGAAGTTTTTATTTGTAACCTTATTTCCCGAACAGATTGAGCAGGCTGCAAGCCACAGTATTCTGCAGCGCGCTGCCTCCAAGGGCCTGATTGAGGTGAGCTGCATCAATCCGCGCGATTTTACGCATGACGTGCATCGCACGGTGGATGATTCTCCCTTCGGCGGCGGTGCAGGCATGGTGCTGAAGCCGGAGCCGATGGTGGCTGCCATCCGCAAGGCGAAGGAGCAGCTGCCGAATGCCCGCGTTATTGCCATGTGTCCGGGAGGACGCACGCTGAAGCAGAGCATCGTCGAGGAATATGCCCACAGCGGCCAGGATTTCATCTTCGTCTGCGGTCATTACGAGGGCTTTGACGAGCGCATCTTCTATTGGGTTGATGAAAAGCTGTCTATCGGCGATTATGTGCTCACCGGCGGCGAAATGCCTGCCATTATTGTGATGGATGCAATTTCCCGCTTTATTCCTGGCGTACTGGGTAAGATTGAAAGTGCGGAGGAGGATTCCTTCAGCACCGGTCTTCTGGAATACCCGCAGTACACCCGTCCGGTGAACTTTGAGGGCATGGAGGTGCCTGAGGTGCTGCGCAGCGGCAACCATGCGCTGATTAACAGCTGGCGCCTGAAGCAGTCGCTCAAAGCAACGCTTGCTCTGCGTCCCGACCTTTTGAGTGCGGAGCAGAAGGAGCTTTTGACAGGCCGCTTGCCCTATAAAATGACAAAATCGGAGCGCCGCTTCTATGAGGAGCTGCGTGCTGAAATCGCTGCCGAGCAGGAAAAACGCGCAAGCGCCGAGGTGAAGGAGGATGAGGCGAATGGCTGATTTATATGTTGGCCTGGTCCATTATCCTATCTACAACAAGCGCATGAACGTTATCGCCGGCGCGGTGACTAACTTTGATATCCACGATATATCGCGTACCTGCCGCACTTATAACGTGCAGGGCTATTACATCATCCATCCGCTGGAGGTCCAGAAGCAGATTATCGACAAGATACTTTCCTACTGGCAGGAGGGCTATGGCAAGGTGTATAACCCCGACCGTGCTGACGCGCTGAGCCGTGTGCTGTGGCAGCCTGATATCGCAAGTGCGGTGCAGACGATAGCAGAGCGCACAGGCAAGCAGCCTTACGTTGTCACTACGGATGCACGCATTTATCCCAACACCGTTTCCTACAGCTTTATGCGCAAGCAGCTGCAGGAGGGTGACAGACCGGTGCTGCTTTTGTTCGGCACAGGCTTTGGCATCGAGGCGGAAACTATGGCCAAATTTGATTATATTCTGGAGCCTGTTTACGGCCCGTGTGACTATAATCATCTTTGCGTGCGCAGTGCCGCAGCCATTATTCTGGACAGGCTTGCAGGCGAGCCCTGGTGGGAAAAAAATTAAAGAAAAATGCAAGAAATTATACACTTTTCTCTTGCATAAATTGGTTGTCTATGATACAATTTACGTTGTGTAATACGGACGGTCCGCTGTGGAGTTCGCACATGAACGTCTATGATTTAGGAGGAAACTATGAACATTATTGAAGTACTGGAACAAGAACAACTTCGTTCCGACATCCCTGAGTTTAAAGCAGGCGACACCGTTAAAGTTTATTGCAAAATCGTCGAGGGTACCCGCGAGCGCGTTCAGCTGTTTGAAGGCGTTGTAATTTCCCGCAGTGGCTCCGGCGTTCGTGAAAACTTCACCGTTCGTCGTATTTCTTACGGCGTTGGCGTAGAAAGAACTTTCCCGGTTCACAGCCCGCGTATTGAGAAAATTGTTGTAGCACGCGTTGGTATCGTTCGCCGTGCTAAACTGTATTATCTGCGCAAACTGACTGGTAAAGCTGCTCGTATCAGAGAAAAACGCTAATCAATCTTTGTTTATAGTAAAAGGGACTATAAACAAAAACCGCTAAACCCTAGTATTCATGGGGCTTGGCGGTTCTTTTTTTATTGAATGAGTTCAAAATGAGTTCCAAAAATTAAAATTCGCTATTTTTGGGCAAGTTATCCACAGTTAGGCTCTCTAATTTGTCGACAGCTTTTCTATTAGCTTCAGGCATCATGTGAGCATAAAATTTAAAGGTTGTATTTGTATCTGCGTGACCAATCTGTTCAGCGACTGCCAAAATATCTCCGGTTGTTGCGTAAAGCATGGAAGCATAGCTGTGCCGGAGAATATGAGGGCTTATTCTTGGCAAGCCTAACTTAATGCAGTGATAGCGCATATATGTTCTGATAGCCGTCGGCTTGATGCCGTCGAAGATATAATCTTCGGCTTTGACCTTGTAAAGTGTGCTTATGTAGTCCACGATTTGATGATAGAGGTATTTCGGTATCTCAACATCTCGGACTGAGCTTCTTGTCTTGGTTGTGCTGATGACATATTCATCTTTATTGTTTATCCTCATGAGTGATTTGTCGACGTGAATTTTATATGGAGATATATCCTCGATTTTTAATGCCAGAACTTCACCTATTCGCAAACCTGCCCAAAAGATGATATTAAACAGCACTCTATGCGAAGCTATCTCAATATCATCGTAGAAAACTTTATACTGTTCAACAGTCCACAGCTTTGCTCGTGTATCGTTTGAATACGGCTTTACTCTGTCAGTAAGAGTGACAGGGTTGTTTTTTGTCCCGAAGTTTCTTTTTGAGAATTCAAAGACCTGGTTAAGTTCTGAGCGAATGCGGTTTAACAGTCTGCTTGAAAGACGTTCTTTTTCTGACTTTTCGTTTTGTAATGCAAGCCAGCGCATAACTTGAAGCGGAGTAACTTTATCGACGTTCATGTTTTCGAAGAAGGGGAGAACGTAATATTCCAATGCCTGGATTTTTCCGTCAACTGTCGATTGCTTTAATTCTCCTAGTTTTAGTTTGCTGTCCAGCTCCTCCCGGTATGCTGCAATTACTTCGCTGAATTTCGGATCATGCGTATGAGTTTTGTTTCTCATATCGCTTTCGTATTTTTCAGCATCGCGCTTTTTGTCAAAACCTCTTTTTGTTGTATGTTTGCGTACGCCTTGCCAATCCTTATACCAAAAAGCACAGTCCCATTTTCCTGTTTTCGGATTTTTTGTTACTGTCATGTTCTGCAGCTCCCTTCTTGTAATTTTTGCCAAAAACGCTAAAAAATCTCTTTAGTATTTAGCTTATAAGCGACTTTTCAAGGCTTCTACTTATATTTATATTAGTGAAAAATAAATGCTCATATAAGCTAAATATGAAGCTCTGATAAGATTTTTAATTTATAAAAATAGTGATATAAACTGTATAAAACACTGGCTTGAAAAGCAACCTGGAATTTTATGTTCAGACTGTTTTTCAAGCTTTTTTTATTTTAAAAAGCACAAAAGCAGGCTTAAAGCCTGCTAGTGAATGTTTTAACAGGCTAGGGAAGTAGTCTGTTACTGAATTCGCCTTATTGTTTTTGGTTACAAGCATCTTTGATTCCCAATGATTACGCTTGTAAGCTGTTTGCCGTCTGGCGTGTATTTGAGTTGGAAGCTTTGACGAACAGTATTGCCGAAACCGTTCTTGGATTCTACCCACGATTGTACAATAATTTCTTTTGGATTTTTTGCTGCTTTCCAATCACTGTACCAACCAAATTCAGCACTGTCCGGGTATTTTAAAAATCGTTTTACATCTTCTCGCGCAAACGTGAGCAAATCCGATTCATGTTCAATGACAAAATCATATTTGCCTAAAACTGCTTTTCCGTCTACAAACATATCATAATTATCATGACGAATAGCAGTTATCTTGTTGTCTGTGAGATAGATGATAACATTTACAATGCCGTCATCTGCGCAACGATAACCTTTTGTTTTCTGATTGTCTTTATAGCCATCAAGCATTTCATCATGTTGAATTTTGAAGTTGTCGGAAAATCTCATATCTGTTATGAGGATTTTTTCTAAAGAATTTGCTGCTTCAACTGGCAGACCGGTAACATCGCTAATATTTTTAGAAAATCTATCTTGCTCGATTTTCTTTCCCTGGGACTGTTTAGTTGTATTTGAAGCAACGTTTAATGATGAACTATTGGAAGAGAAAGTTTGATAGCAAAAGAATAACGTGATTACGCTAAACAAAATCAATAGCTTCTTCTGCTTAGATTTTTCTTTTGCATCTGTAGCTCGAGAAAAATTCTTGTAGAAATTATAGGTAAACCATGCGAATATCAGTGTTAAATAATGTCCGCCAGTCATTCCAGCAGCACCAGCTACTGCTAAAACTCCGCATACGATTAATAGTCTTTGCCAGTTTTTCATTTTAGTGTCCATATTTCCTTTTGCAGTTGTTTAAATATTGTTTTTACACCAACTTTATCATTGAAAGAAAGCGCATTTTTATAAGCGTTGAGAGCTATTAGTTTATTTCCGCAGCGATATTGAATGTCGCCTATGCAACGATAAACGTTAGCCTTTTCTTTATCCATTAATACGTCTTGTAATGACCGTTGAAGTAAAGAAAGTACGTTGGAATAATCATTGATATTTGTAGAGTCTAAATTTTTAAGATGCTTTTTAGCTGCCATAAAAGCTTTTTTCCCTACGAGTGTAGATTCCGCAAAAACAGTGTACTTGTCCTCGTCCAAAAAAATTCCATCAATACTGTATTTGTAACTTATATTATTTGATGACTTAATGGTAAAAATATTCTTGTCTGTGTCAAAACTTACTATATTATCCGCATCCGCTATCGAAGGAAATGCAGCAGCTGTTGTAGTATCGTTCCTTAAATCAATGATAACAAGATTATTTGCAAGATAGCTTGGTCCATTACAAAGACTTACAGCTGCAAACAATCCGTTTTCCGAAAGAATAGATAGCATAATATTTAATGGAAATTCATTTTGATAAATCAATTCACCGTCCAAAAATTTTATTGTTATTCTTCCACATAAAGCATCCCTGTTTAGCCATTCCTCTAACAAGAAATATCCGTTGTCTGCGATGAAAGCTGTGTACAGATTTACACAACGGTGCCCACACGTTAGCAATCGCTCAGACTTGGCATCATATACATAATAATCATTTTGTCCCCACATTATTCTATAATGACCATTTGGCGAAAGTCTTGAATATAATAATATGGCTGCATAATGTTTGCCCCACTTTACAACGCGATTGTCAGTTAACAATTCCTGCTTTGTTTTGATTGGGTATTCTAGCACTTCGTACCGACTCCCTTCTATATATACGAAAAAGAGGACGGACATATGCGCCCTCTTTTTGCTGTAGTTCTTCTACAAAATGACTCCCTAAAGGAATCCCCCTAACATCAAGTTGAATCATTAAGTCCGTGTTTTACGGTTTCAGCTTGTTTTTTTGCAACCAGTTGGTTGGCAATTTCTATGCAGAGTAGCAGGAAATACACATGCTCTGTTTGTAATTGTCGAATCAGCTGTGCATACTCGTTAGTGGTATGACATCGACTTCGTTTTAACCTCCTTCCTTTAGATTGCAAGGTATTATGCCATGCTGGCGAAGGGGAAGTCAGGCCTTGCCTTTGCCTTGCAATAGCCCTTTTATAATTTGCTCAATAGCCATCTTTTGGGTGTCATCGAGCTTCTGAATCTGTTTCGCAATCTCAATAGCCTGTTCATCGAGAAGCTGGGCGTTGAGCTGCTGCTTTACTGCTTCGGTGTCTATGCCGAGGGACTTTGCTTGTTGTTCCGTTACACCAAGAGCATAGTCTTTATCTTCATAAAAGTAACCAGCAGGAATGCCAAAGTAATTAGCAATAGCTTGTATGGTCGCTACTTTTGGCTCAGAACGACCACTTTTCCATAAAGAAAATGTTGAGTTGCTGATACCAGTTGCTTTAGCAACTTGGTATGCTGTTGTATTGTGTTCTTTTAGAAGAGCTTCAAATTTTTCGTACATTCGATACCTCGAAAAAATATTTTACAAAAGCAAAACAAAATTACTTTACAACTCTAACACATTATGTTATAATATTACTAAGATGTAAAACAAAAATACTTTAAAGCCGTAAAATAATTTTAAGTATTTTACATTTGTCAATTAAAGTATATCACGTTCAAAATTGAACGTCAAGAAAGGAGTGCTGAAATGTATAGAAAAATTGCTGAATTAATGCAGAAAAACAATGTTACTGCTTATCAGGTTGCGAAGGCAACAGGACTTAGCAATTCAGCTTTTTCAACTTGGAAAAATGGCAGAAACAAACCTAATGTTGAAGCGTTGCAAAAACTCGCCGAATACTTCGGCGTAAGTGTTGATTACTTTTTAGAAGCGTAAAGGAGGGAAGAAGAGATGTATAAATGTAAAGATTGGGTAGTAGTTTTTTTAAGTTTGGAAACTGGTAAGGTAAGACTTGATATTTTTACCGAAAGAAACGAGACTGAAGCATGTAAGTGCTTCTGGGCTTGCTATCGCCATGGAAATTACAAAATCTTAACGGTAGTAGAAAAGCCTGAAATTACTACAAAGGGGTGAAAAAATGAAAAAGGTATTGCAAATATGCGTATGTATCATCTTTGCTTGGTGTTGTCTTAGCTTAGTTGGCGGATTTTCGGACAGCCAGGTGCAAAGGCATACAGTCACTCATGTTGTACAAGAAGGCGAAACCATGTATGGAATCGCTGACAAGTATTTTCTGCTCAACAAAACGAGAATTTGTTTTGATGAATTTTGGTATAACGTGAGCAAAGACAACCGGCACCTGACCGCCAACCGCCGTTATCTCCAGCCTGGAGATGTGGTCACTGTTAATTACTACACAGTGAAAAATCAATGATGGCAGATTTATAACGATTGGTTAACTGCCATACTTGTATTATACCATAAAGGAGTTTTTTTAAGATGTCTGAAACTCAAACTAATATCTACAAAACAGCTAGAGAATATGCAGGTTTGAACCGCATTAAGGCGGCAGAAAAACTAGGGATTTCTCCTAGCTGCTTGAAAGACTATGAGATTGACTGGCGGCAATGCCCTGATGTTATTGCACTAGCAATGTCAAAACTCTATCGTACACCGTGGTTACGTGTACAGCACCTGCAAAAGAACGTTGTGTTCTGCGACGTTTTTGGACTTATTCCTCCTGTTGATGATTTAGCAGTGAATATGTTAAGGGCGCAAAAAGAAGTCGGTGAAGTGGTTGAGTTGTTTCCGCAAATGGTAGCGAAAACAGTACAAAAAAAGCACCTCGGCGACAGTCTTTTAAAAGAATGCCGTGAAGGTGCACAGGCTTTGCTTGTGTTGATTGGTATTGAAGAAGAACAAAAAGAAAAGACCCCCCACGCTAATAGAGAGCCTTTAACCTATAAATAAAGTCGAAAGGAAATCGGTTTAAAAAATAGGTCATATATAGTATAGCATACGGAAAAGAGGTTGTCAAACATGGAAAGCAGATTCTACACAGCTAAAGACATTGCCAACCTTTTAGGCGTAGGCGTTGGAAAAGGCTACTCGCTTATAAGGGAATGGAACAAAGAGCTTCAGCAAAAAGGCTATACAACTGCACAAGGCAGAGTAGTTAAAGCCTATGCTGATTTAAAGCTTGGTTTCGGAATTCAAAAGGAGGATGTATATGGTAACTAACGAACAGGTTAACGCCGTGTTAGCTCGCAGCGGACTTAGTTTGGAAGGCTTTGAAGCCTTCAGAAAAAGAAAGCACGGCGAACAGAAGCAGACGAAAGAGAGCTGGTTGAAAGACTTTAAGACTTGCTCGCACTGTACCAGGGATGGCAAATGTAAGTATCAACATTACGGATACCACCAGGAAAAACAGGCTGTGCGTGAAGGTGATGTGTTAAGCTATAACGTTAACAGCTTGTCGGTAAATATGCAAACATATCCTAAAGTTGGCAGTTATCGTGAATGCTGTCACTGGGATGCTGAAACAACTCTTAAGCTTCACAGCAAACTTGAAGAGCTGGTTAAGGAAGGTGAAGTTATATGAACGCATTGACTGACGCAAGATACGGCTTATGTTTTGACGTTGAGACAGCTAACTTTACCGATTTTGCCGGGCTTGGCAAAAACGATGAGGAATTTCACAAAGCCGCAATGCTTATGAAATCAAACTGCGAAAGAATTCTGAATAGCATAAAAGAGTACGAAGAAGCGTACAAAATTGACCGGGCAAATAAGGAGTAGTGAATTATGGGACTGTTTAAAAAGGCTGAACGCAAAAAAGCGTTTTTGAAAATTGCTATTACCGGTGTTAGTGGCAGCGGTAAAACCTACAGCGCATTGCAGTTAGCGCAAGGATTAGGTGATAAGATTGCAATGATAGATACGGAAAACGGCAGCGGTGAGCTGTACAGTAATCTGTGCGAGTACGATGTAGCTCCGATGACCGCACCGTTTACTCCGGAAAAGTACATTGATTACATCCATGAGGCAGAGCAAGCAGGATATAACGTGTTGATTATTGACAGTTTGTCTCATGCGTGGGCAGGTGAAGGCGGCGTCCTGGATTTTGTCGACAAGAAAGCAGCGACAACACGAAGCGGTAATAGCTTTACTGCATGGAAGGACGCTACCCCGAAGCAAAATAAGCTTGTTGACGCAATTCTCCAAGCAAAAATGGACGTAATTGTTTGCATGAGAAGCAAGCAGGCATATGAGATTGTAGAGAATGAAAAAGGCAAAAAAATGCCGATAAAAATGGGATTAGCTCCTATTCAGCGAGACGGCTTAGAATATGAATTTACAGTAATGTTTGACATTAGTGTTGAGCGTCATATGGCCGCTGCTACAAAAGACAGAACCGGATTATTTGTTGATTGGTGTGAAGTAATTACTCCGCAGATCGGCAAAAAGATTCGTCAATGGTGTGATAGTGGTGTAGAAATCACGGAAAATAAATTCGTTAAGCTTGAATATGGAAAAGCGTATGTGCGTACTCGTAATGGTATGACAGATATTGTAGAACTGACATACGATCAGCTAGAGCAACTGCTTCAAGCTCCAAATTATAGTTTAGCGCATAACGCAATAAGGGAACGCTTAGAGCTGATAGAAGCAGCACAGGCAGAAATCCCCGAGATGAAAGAACAGCAAGAAGATTTTAGCGCAGCAGAAATTGAAGAAGCTGCCAATGTTAAGCCTCTTAATGTTGTTTCTGATAATGCGGTGTTCAAGACACCAGAAAGCGAAAAAAATGAGTAAGAAAAGCATATTGCAAAGCGAAAAGGAGTGCTTTATGTGTGGCACTACTCGCAACCTGGAGCGCCATCATGTGATATTCGAAGCAGCCGGGAGAAAGATTTCGGACAAGCTGGGTTTAACAATCTGGCTATGCTACGAACATCATAAAGGCAGGCTCGGACCTCATTTGGACAAGGAAACAGACTTGCGGTTAAGGCGATTTGCTCAAACTTGCTATGAAGATAAACATAGTAGGGAAGAATGGGTTGAAAGAATCGGAAGGAACTACTTATGAGAAAGAAAGCACTTATGAAGTATGTAAGCTTACTTAGACGGCAGCCATTATGGAAGAAGTTATTGTAGGAGGGCAACATGGAGAGCTGGTTCAAGGTTAGCGCTGATGTTTTCGACAGCGAAAAAATTAAGATACTTCGTGCTGATACGAAGATTGGTGATAGCCTGGCATTAATGTGGTTCTTCCTGTTAGCTTTAGCTCGCAAAAAAAATGATGGTGGTTATGTATATGCTACCGAAGGTGTAGCGTATACACCTAAAACCTTAGCTGCTGTTGGTGGGTTTAAACCTAAAATTGCAGAAACAGCTTTAGAAGTATTTCAGCAGTATAACATGATAGATATAGAGGAAAACGGCTATATCTATATTGTAGGCTGGAGTGAGTATCAGAATGCTGAAGAACTTTCAAAGCTTAAGGAGCGTGAACGCTGCAAGGAAGCAATGAGAGCTAAAAGACAGCGTGAGAAGCAATCCAAAACTTGTAACAACGATGTAACAAACACAGATGTTACGGAATGTTACGAAGATGTTACGTGTAACAAAAGCGTAACAAGTCAAGATGTTACACGTAACAACGATGTAACAAACACAGATGTTACGGATAAGAATAAGAGTAAGAATAAGAAAGAGAATAAGAGTAAGAGTAACAACAACAACTTTAGTAGTGGTTGTTACGATAAAAATGCTGCCGTTACGTGTAACAGTTACGAAAATGTTACGAGCGATAATAATCCTGTTGCCTTTTGGAATCAAAATGTTACGCCGATAACACCATATATTGCAGAGCGGTTACAGGCTATTGCTAAGGAGCACGGCGAGCTAATAGCCATGCAAGCGGTAACAATAACAGCGCAGCAAGGCAAGAAGTCAATAGCCTATTGTGAGGGAGTTGCAAGAAACCTTGCGAGCGGTGACAATCAAAAGCCAAAGAAACCGCCGGATGACCAAACAGACCTGGACAAATATTTTTAGTGAGGTGATAGCATGAATGCGAATGATGTTCAGAATTCAATTACGCTTGCTGTAAATCACATTGCTAAAAATGCTTCACAGCTTAATAAGCAAAACGCAAATGATTATTACGAAAACGGATTGCTTATGTGTGGTAAATGCCATACACCGAAGCAATGCAGAGGTTTCTTGTTTGGTGTTGAACGAACTGTAGCTTGTATCTGTAAGTGCAGAGCGGAAGAGCTTCAGGCAGAGCGTGAACGCGCTGAGCATGAAAAGCGACTTGCCAGGGTGCAGGAGCTTAGAAAAGCTGGATTCCCTGAGCGTGAGCTTCAGTCACAGACTTTTAGCCATGATGACGGCGCAGACGAGCGGACGATGCGAGCAATGAAGAATTTCGTTGAGCACTACGATGATTTTCGCAGGATGCATAAAGGATTACTGCTTTATGGAAATTCCGGAAGCGGAAAGACGTTCGCCGCTGCGTGTGTTGTCAATGCGCTAATTGATAAAGGTGTAGCTTGCTTAATGACTAATTTTGGCAGAGTGTTCAATACATTGTGGGGGACAGAGCAAAAGCAAGCATATCTTGACGGCTTTAATCAATTTGAACTGTTAGTGCTCGATGATTTAGGAGCAGAACGGCGCACGGAGTTTGCTCAGGAGCTAGTGTTCCAGATCATCGACAGCCGTTGCCGGAGCGGATTGCCTACAATCATCACGACAAATTTGCCGATTGAAGCAATTAAAAAGCCGCAGACGATAACGGAAACAAGAATCTATGACCGCATTTTGCAGATGTGCCACCCGGTAGAGGTTACACACGCAAGCAGACGCAGGAAGAAGGTTGCAGAAGGCTTTGCTGCTACCAACAAATTATTAGGATTATAGGAGGGAATTATGGACGCTAAAGAGCTTACGAGAATCACTGAAAGTGCAAATCGTGATAAAGATAAGAGATATTTTACGACAATAGTAAATTTCTATATCAATATGTATCATGACAGCGGTGAGGTTTATTATCTGCATAAAGCTATTTCCAAAATCAAAGCAAAAATCAAAAAAGAAGGCGGCGAAATTTTCTGCCAGGACAATCCGTTAAAGAGAAAGGAACAAAAAGCATGAACAAAATCATTTTATTAGGAAGACTGACAAAAGACCCGGAGGTAAGATACACTTCTACAAGCAAGGTTGTTGCTCAGTTCACGCTTGCTGTGGACAGACCTTATTCCAAAGACAAACAGCGTGAAGCGGACTTTATTCCTGTAGTTATCTGGGGTAAACAGGCTGAAACCTGTGGCAACTATCTTAGCAAGGGACAGCGTGTGTTAGTTGAAGGCAGACTACAAATTCGCAGCTATGACGCTAAAGACGGTCAAAAGAAATATGTAACCGAGGTTATCGCAGAGCATTTTGAATTCATTGAGCGTAGAGAGCAAGGCGGCGAATCTCAGCATACACCGGGAGAAGAAAGCCAGGACTTCCAAGGTTTTGGCAGCGCAGTACCTTTTAATGAGGAAATTCCGTTTTAAGTGAGGTATAACATGAAGATTAAAGATGAAGTTAACCGCTTGCGTAAGCTGGCGTTCACTGAAATCGAATTAAAGAAAGATGACTTCAAAAAGATTTGCAGTGAATATTGTTTTTTGTACAGAACGATATATCACCAGACCTACAATCCTAGCATGAAGCTGATTAGCATGTGGGGAAGAAGTAAGGTGTATGTTGATAAGCTTGAATACATTGATGTGCTTCAGGACTTAGCTTATCTTAGATACGCTTTCAGCAGAATGAAATTCAAGGGGTACAAGAAACATGAATCAGCTTAAAAGTATCCTTGTAGGCAAGCGTAGCAAGGCAAGCGGTTCGTTCTTTGAAAAGATGATTGACGCAGGCTGCCAGTATTACGAGGAACATGGCATTGCAAAGATTGAGAAACAGAGCGAACCTGTACATTATATCCGCCCTTATGGAGCGCATGGACAGTTCATTGCGAATTATGCAAAGAAAAGCGGCGTCGACTACAAGGGGACGCTTAGAGGTGGTTTAGCGGTGTGCTTTGAAGCGAAGCACACCGACGGCGACAAGATGCTGCGAAGCAGACTTGAACCGCACCAGCTTGAATACCTTAAGGTTCATCACTTTTTAGGAGCAAGGTGCTTTATCCTGGTATCGTTTAATCTGACAGATTTTTATAATGTGCCGTTCCTTGTATGGGAGAATATGAAGGCACTATACGGAAGGCAGTACTTGAAGCGTGATGATCTGGAAGAATACAGAATTAGTAATACAGGAAGAGTGTTAAAATTTCTGACTGTAACGGAGGGGCAACAGTGAAATATCTACTTGGAACAACAGCAGAAGGCAAGCAGTGCTGCCCTCATTGCAAACAGGAAAAAATAAAGCTTGTCTACGGCGCAAAAATTGTAGACAGAAAAGGTGCTGTAAAATGGGCGTTTAGATGCTCATCATGCTATGGCACGATTTGGTTAAAGTAAAGCGAAAGGAAGTCGGTTTAATGCAGAATAAGGATTGGAGCTATCTGCTAGGGCAGAAAATAGGTATGCTGACAGTGCTTGAAATTTATCATCCAGGCGTTATCAGCATCAGACCTAAAAAGAAGGTTTCTGTTGCAAGATGTGTTTGTGAATGCGGCACAGAATGTTACAGAGATGTATCTAACCTTGCCCGGCGGCAAGGAATGAGCTGTGGAGGCAAGGAGTGCAAGCACAAAATCATGAGCCTTGCGCAAATAAGAAGGCAGGCAACTAACAAAAGCAAGGCTACAGCTCAGAAGCCTGTCGAGAATTTTTCAAAAGATGAAGAACCGATAATCACGAAAAAGCTTAAAAATAAATATGTTTGCCCTTTTCCGTTCCCCGGATGCGTAAGAAGCGAGGTTTGCCACGTATGCTGCTGGGAATGTGATAAGGAATGTAAGCAGTGCAGCAATAATCCGCAACTATGCGGAGCAAGGAGATTAAAATGAGAAGCGTTAAGGAGATTTTAGCAAATGAAAAATTTCAAGCCGACAAGAAAAATGATTTTGCTTTTGAAGGCTTGGTGTTAATAGGCTTCCTGCATCTGCCAGGAATCAAAAAGAGCTTGCAGTGTGTTGTAGGTGTTGAGCCTGATCAGGACGGCAACCAATGGGAGCACGTAAGCGTGAAATTTTGCGGCACGACGAATAAAACGCCGTCATGGGAGGTTATGTGTCAGGTTAAAGACGTGTTCTGGCTGCCGGAAGAAGAAGTACATCAGATTCACCCAAAAGAAAGCGAGTATTTACACGGCGTAGGCAGGATATACGATGTTTTACATCTGTATCGTCCTGTAGGTGGCTGGAAACAGAATCCAAACAGAGGTAATGCAAATGAGTAAATTGCTAAATGTAATCATCGACATGATCGTGGTTATATCAATCATCGGCATACCTGCTATGCTTGGGGCTCTGTTAGGTGCTGCGATTGGGTGGTTAATATGGCTGTGGTAAAGCGTAGACAGCAGAAGCTGAAATATTATCGTTACTGCTTGCGTAAAGCACGTGAGCTGATGCGTAGCGAGTTAAGAAAATGTGAAGTTTTGGCAGGGAGGATAAAAAATGACAACAAAAAAAGATTTAGACGGCATTTATTTTAGAGTTAAACGCGGTAAACATTGGGAAAGCATCTGCTTTAGTGACTTGTCAGACGAAGAAATGGACAAGGTACTTGAAGGGCATAGCGTAGAGTGGCTGAAGAAAACGTGCAAAATCCTGGGCAGAACTATTAAGCGTATCGGTAATGAGCAGGATCTTGTCGGCTGGCAAAAGGATGAGGAGGAAGTGTAAATGAAAAAATATGCGGTTTACGGAAAGGTAACAGCATTCGTGTGCGTAGAGCTTGAAGCGGAAGACATGAAAGATGCTATTGAAAGAGCTTACGATGAATGTTCTTCGGTGATGGCTTTTGTTGGCAATGGTGGCACTGACAAGATAATTGGCGTGTGTGACACCGATTCTGCTACGGTTAGCATTAACTGTGACGTTGAATATACCGAAGCTGAAGAAATTGACTAAAGGAGGAAGTGTAATGACACCAAAACGTCAGAAATGGTGGGATAGCCTGCCGGAACGCGAAAAGATGTTACGTAAAAAAATTTGGGAGATTAAAAGCGAAATCTCATGGGCTAAGCATAGGCTTCAACTTGGTTGCTTTAAGCCTAAGGCGACAAAACTTATTATCGCTGGAATGAAAAAACAAAAGGTTACGTTAACAGCTTTAAAGCATGAGCTTGACCGTACAACAAAGAAGGTGGCATACAAGAGTTATAACGGTTTGACGGAATATCGTTGCGAAAAGTGCGGTGGCACAATATTTGAAGTAATTAGTCAGACGCACTGCTGCTGGTGCGGCAGAAAGATTGTGGAGGTGAATAACAAATGAATGAGCCGATTATTTCGCCGTGGCTGATTTACTGGGCGGGGAGAATAGACATGATACAAGCGATTTGCTGCATAGTAGGTTTTTTTGTAACTATATATGCCGTGTTTGTTGCATTAGCAGCCGTGACAGCCTTTGATAGTAATGATAAAGACGTTAAGGCAGCTAAAATAATTGTTTGTACGGCTTTGATTTTAGATATGCTGGGGGCATTTCTCCCGACAGAAAAAGAAATATACGCTATGTATGCTGCGGAACATATAACACCTGCCAACATCAAGGCTACAGGCGAATTTGCGGATAAAGCCGTAGATGCACTAATTGAGAAGATAGCAAAGGCAAGTAAGGCTATGAAGGAGTGATAACATGGCTAAAAGATTATGTTGTGGTTTTCACGGAAAAATTTATTATGCCAACGTCAACGAGGAAAAGGGCATTATGACAGGTCAAAAAGTAGACGTTACAGAATCAGCGGTAAAAGCTGTTATGGAAAGGCTGTGTTGTATGGCTGAAAACAAGAAGCCGTTTGACGGCAAGGCAGAAATTGAAATCAATGGCTTTAAGTTGAGCATTGATGGCACAGGCAATCAGAGATTCATGAAAAAGCACGGAGGTAAGAATAATGGGTAAGCCGTTTATCTTAGACCCGTGCTGTGGAAGCAAGATGTTTTATTACGATAAAGAGAGTAATGCTGTTATGTTTGGCGACATCAGAGAGTTACACACAAAGCTCTGCGATGGACGAGAATTGCACATCCAACCAGACAAACTGATGGACGCAACCGATATGAAAGGAATCGAGGATAACACTTTTTGCTGTGTGATTTTTGACCCGCCGCATCTAGTGCAAGTCGGAGAGAAAAGCTGGCTTGCTCAGAAGTACGGACATCTGCCGTTATTGTGGGAAGAATGGATGAATAAGGCTTTTGCTGAATGCTTTAGAGTATTAAAGCCAGGTGGGATGTTGTTATTCAAGTGGAATGAAGAGGATATTCCACATCATGCAGTTCTGCGCTGTGCCTTGCCGTACAAGCCGATTGCTGGTGATAAGACAGGTAAGACACGTTGGACGTTTTTTGTAAAGATTATGGGGTGTAAGTAATGAGTTTTCAATACGAGCTAATGCTTTTTTGCGATGGGTGTGGTGATTTCTTTGAACCGACAGGAGTTATGCGCAGACGAGACTTGCCGTCTGAAAAATCTATAGTCAAAGCACAAACAGATTGGAAATTTGTTAAGGATAAACAATTAGGCTATAAAGCTTATTGCCCTAAATGCCAAGAAAAAATGAAGAAGGAGAGAAAACCATGACCGTCAAAGAACTTTACGAATGGGCGAAAGAAAACAATTGCATTGACTATGACATCTCGGTTGAGTGCTACGATGAATTCGGCGAGACACAGGAAATGTGGATTAGTAGCGAAGACTACTTGAAAAAGCGTAATGCCGAACTTGATGTGCTTATTAAGTGCTGCGATTAAGGAGTGAATTAAATGTTTATTAAAATTCTTGACAAATGGGTAAACGTAAATCATATCGAGAACATCGCTGTTCATCCTAGCAAAAGCGAAGCTGGAATGTATAATGTTTACGCTGGAAATCGTGATTGTGATTACGCTTATCTTTACGGACAATACTCCAGCGAAAGAGAAGCAACGTTCGCAATGGATGCCCTTGCTAAAAAAATCAATAAAGAAATGGGGCGATAACATGGCTAAAAATTTGATGCCTAATGTTTGCAAGATGCTGGGCGTGGAACTGGGCGAAAAGTTCAAAATTAAAGGAGATGGTGGCACCTATGAGTTGGGGCTAGAAGGTCTTTGGGGAGACTACGGCACCGACGCAGAAGCGCTTGAAGCGATTATCTGCGGTAGTGCAGAAATCATCAAATTGCACTATAGACCTGATTATCGTCAAATGTATTGGACTTTTGGCTTAAAGGATGGTATTTGGGTAGTTGTGCCGAGAGAGTGGGAAGATTATCCTGCTGAAATTCTTTTAGCAGACAAAGGATGGACATATCGCACCAAGGAAGAAGCGGAAGATGCACTGCCTAAAGTGGCTGCGGAGATAGGTGTACAATATGTGCTTTAAAAGATGGAGACCAAAACTAATGCAACCTTATTGGTGCATTCAAGAAAATTGTGTTTCCAGTGCACCAGAGTTAAGCGTTTGCTTTGTACACGAGTGGCAAGGCACATTTTATGAATTGCTTTTACTTAAAGCAGGTTTAGTTTTTAAAACAGAAAAAGAAGCTAGAGCTGCTTTACCATTGGCGGCGGAAGAAATTGGCTGGGGGTATGAACTGTAGGAGGCTTTAAATGAATTATGGCGACAAACATACAGAAGATAGTCTTTGCTCACGTCTAGGGCGTTTATACGGTATCGAACGTGGCTTAGATTGCGGCCCGAATATCATAATGGACAGGTATTGGAAGATATGGGACGGCGGGGAACGGCAAGACCTGTACGCAGGGTACTATGAAGCCGATTTTCTGTACATCACTAATGGTCATTATCTTTACGAAGTCGAAATTAAAATCAGCAATGCTGATTTTAGAGCAGACCAAAAAAAGAATAAATACCATGACCATCCAGACGTTAGAGGTTTTTATTATTTCGTTCCGCAAGAGCTTTACAGAAAACATGAGGATGAAATTAAGACTACGTGCAAGGAAAAAGGCGCAGGCTTGATTGTAGATGGGTATCCAATCACAACAGTTTTAAAGCCTAAAGTGCGTAAAGAAGTTAAACCGCTGACTGATAACGGGTATATTCATTACTTGCGACTGTTTGCCAAGAAGTGGGTAAGAAAGAGGGAATTAATAGATGAGTGTAACATTAAGTGATAAACGTAGAACTGTCGAATATGATTTTGGTTATGGTGCATTGCTCCGCTATCGGTTGGCAGTTGCGGAAGCATACGGCGTTAAAACAGCACTTTTAGCTGCTATTATGCCGCCTTTTTCAAATATAGATAATGTATTTATAGAGGAAGTTGAAGAAAAAGTACCAGATGAAATAGAGGAGGTGATAAGAATGGAAGAAACAACGGTGACGGGAATATATTGTTATCCTGACTATAATTTCCCAATAACTTTATATGAGTGCAATGAGTGTGGTGCGGTTTTTCTTGACCGTGATGATGATTATCAATTCTGCCCTTACTGTGGCAGAAAAATTACAAAGACAGTTAATTAAGCCCTAGGGTGCGGCGGCTGGGTTGCCGAATGGCAGTAGATGTTAGTTGCGAATAGGAATTGATGAATATTCGTAGCGAAGCCGTATAGCTGATGTCAAGAATTCCCACGCCGCCGCTTTTTATAAAAGGAGGAATAATCATGTTGAAATCTTATGATCCGGAAAAGGCCTTTGGCCTGACACATATCGTTGAAAGCACTTATATGTTTGATAATGGCAAGGTTATTGTTCGCACACCGATTGAAAGCGAATGCGCTGGCGCAGACCTCTTGAGCACCTGCGTTGACGACTCTGACTGGGTGGGCGACCTCGACGACGACGGATTCGGCGAATTTATCGACATTGAATTGGAGGGTATCAAATACCTGAAATACGATGGTGACCTGGACGAGCTTGAAGTTTATTTCAATAACAGCAAGATTTGGTACATTGACAGGGACGAGATCAGCGATTATCTGGTCAAAATTGAAATTGTAAACATCGAAAATAAGCGTGGCGTAAGAAAGGATGAAGAACATGATTAATTACAACAAGGTAGAAGAAGCTAAGAGGTTGCTTGAAGAAAGTGGCGCTCAATATATGCTTGCTTACGATAAAGGCGACAAACATTGCAGCAGCAGAGTGAATGGACAGTATCCGATGATTAAGGGGTTCATCATCGCAGCGATGTGGCAGGCAATTAAAGACGTGTATAGTCACTGCGGCGTCGGAATGGCTTCCAGCGAAGTTTTCTCGATGGCAAGCGCTGTACTCGAACGGGTGAGAGCTAAGGAAGAGGAAAAACAATAATAAAACGTTACCTTGTATGGTGGGAAAGTATAGCGTTCCGGTAAAGGGGTGATATATATTGAAAATATTAAAGTTTTCGCCGATTAAGCGTGAGCAGGGCAGAAATACTTGTCATTGCTACAAAGAAACGAACATCTATGGTGGCAGTAAAAAGCCTATCAGTTTTACAGTAGACCCGGACACAAAAATTTGCTTCTGCAATCACTGCGGAAACATGGTTGAGCCTATTGTGGTGCTGGAGCTGATGTGTAACGATTGGCAAGCAATAGCAAAGGACTATGACAGAGCAAGGAAGCAGACGCTAAGGTGTTATGAGATTGGCACGAAATTCAGACCTTATAAGCGTGTATTAAAGATGCTACAGGAACATATGGGGCGAAAGAATGAAATGATGCCAATTTGTCCGCATTGCCGTGAGAAAATAGATTTAGAGAAACTGGCCAATGGTATTTGGATAAGAAAGGTGGAGATAAAAAATGGAAGATGAAAAATTAATTGTCCTGCTGTTTGCTTTTCGCTATGCCGTGCATAGGATAGGCACACAGGCATTAACTCAAATTGAAAATGAGCTGAATGCTAACATGGAAAACTTTCCGGATTGGATGCTGTTGCAAATGCAGACTGAACTTGAAAGCAATTTCGACTACATGGAAAGAAAGCTGGAAGAAACAGGAGAAATTGCATTTGATGACGATTGTCGCTTTCAGCAATATTTGTTAGATACCATAAAGAAGCAAAGAGCTAAATTAGTGAAGATTGGTAGAGGTGCATGCAATGGAAATAGGCTTAACTGATATTATCTATTGCACACTTCTTGACGTAGCTATTATATGTGTGGCTTTATGGATGTTAAATAGGGAGTGGTAGATTGAAATATTTAAATCTTGCTGCGATGATTTTTGTTGATATTTTTGCAATCTTTGGCACTGTAGGAATCCTGGTTATAATCTGGAGAGATATTTTAGGAGGTTTTTAAGATGATTAAATTTTTACCGACAATTGACGCACCAGCGAACACAAAACTTCCGCAACGTAGCACACAGTTTTCTGCTGGCTATGACTTTTACGCACCGACAGATATTTTTGTTCCAGCTGGCGGCGAAAGCGTACTTATTCCGCTGAACATCAAAGCTATTATGCCTGGCGATATGGTTTTGATGCTGTTCATCCGCAGTAGTCTTGCGGTTAAATTCAATTTGTCGCTGGTTAACAGCGTAGGCATTATTGATAGCGATTATGCTAACAACCAGGACAATGACGGCAATATAGGTGTTAAATTCAGAAACAACGGCAGTGAAACCATCATCATCAGAGAAGGTGAACGCTGTGCACAGGGAATCTTCGTCCGTTACTGCGTAACCTCGGACGATGAAGCAAGTGCTGTTCGTGGTGGCGGTTATGGCTCAACAGGACGCTAAGCTTTATCTTATTAGCTGGCGCAGTTTAATTTCGGGCGAGGTTGATTTTTGTGAAAAAGTGTTAGCTGCTTCGCCTGAAGAAGCTATTAACAAGAATTATTTTAGAGGTGCTACATGAAAACACCATGCAGAGGATGCACAGAAAGAAAAATAGGCTGCCACGCTACTTGTAATGCTTTTAGCGAATGGAAAATCCAGCAGTGTAAAATACTGAAAGCCATGTATCTTGAAACGCTTTCACCTACAGCTGGAGCGGTTGCCAGACACGAAAAATGGATAAAGGAGCATAAGTAATGAAAGTAACCAAAATGCCGCTTGAAAGCGTAGAAGCGCACAGTAAGAATCAATATGTTGCATATAACAGCTCATTCACAATGCCGTTGCCTGAAAATAACGTAAATCATCCGAAACACTACACCAAAGGTGGTATTGAGTGTATAGATGCCCTAAAGGCTGCTACCGTTGGCAAAACAGGCATTGAAGCTGTCTGCGTTGCCAACATTATCAAATATTTGTGGCGTTACGAAGAGAAGAACGGCGCAGAAGATTGCCTAAAAGCAAGATGGTATCTTGACCGCCTTATCGAAGAACTTAAATAACAGAAGGGAGTAAGCGCATGGAAGACATGACTGTAAATGAAAATCAAAGTACGATAACCGTTCCGCTGGCATATTTCGAAGACCTTATCGAACGTGTGGCAGAGCAGACCGCCAAGAAGACCTCTAAAAAGCTGTGTGATGATTTGTACAGCAAAGAAGCACAGCGAAGGGATTTTGACAAGCGACTGTATAACGTGCGCTTGCTGCTAAAGAATTACAGAAGCCTTCAGGAACACGCAGCGTTAAAGACCAGCGAGATTGTCAATATCGACGATGAGCAGATTTCAGCTATCGAGATTCTTGATTCATTCCAAAACCTGAAAAGCATGGGAGCTAATGAGCTAAAGCTTGAAAGCATTATAAGCTCAACCATGCGAACCAAAGTGTTGATAAACTATATGGATGATATGATAGCACTTTACAAGCAGACCAGGTATAACAGCGGCAAGCAGGAAGATTTGCGCCGGGCAGATGTGCTTGACGTGCTGTTCCTTAAACCTTGTCCGCCGGAAGCGTATGTTACCGATATGGTAGCAAGTCTTGCGCAAAAATGGTCAGTGAGCGAAAGGCAGATATGGCGTGACACCAACGATGCCGTCGAGCAGTTAACTGCGTTGCTGTTTGGCGTGGATGGCGTAAATCTGCTGGAAGATAAAAAGCGCAGAAGAGCAGTCCGCCTTGCTGAAGAAAAAAATATTGAAAAATAATCAAAAAACTACCGGAATAGTCAAAAAAACATTTGACTATTCCGGTAGTTATGTTATAGTATAGTCAAAGAAAAACATAATAAATAAAAGAAATGAGGTAGTAAAATGGAACGAAAAATGATTAAAGCAGTTAGAAAAATTCAAGATATTGAAGTAAAAGCTGCAAAAGGAACTGCAAGTAAGGAAGAAATGCTTGAGCTTGTTGCTCTTGATGAAAACTTAAGAGCATATGCCCATGAAAACAATATGGGATATTACGAATGTCTTACACAACTTCGTGAAGAATTAAGAAAGGAGGATTAAAAAATGACACAAGAAAAAATTTTGAGATTAGCTTTCAGACAGGCGGTACTTGTTTGGGGTGAGTACAAAGATAGAGCAGATAAACTTCCTGGCAATGAAGTTGCTGCACGTAATGAACAACGAAAATGGGAGGAAGTTCAAGAGCTTGAAAAGATGCTCAAAGAAATCACAGAAGCTAAATAAAAGCTGATGACAAGGGCAATAGCCCTTGTAAAGCTGGCAGGCAGACAGTTCAAACCCTGTGCCTAAAGCTTAAACTTTAAGGAGGACTTAAAAATGACTTATCAAGAAAAGCAAGAAATGAAAAAGCTTGCCTGCAAATGCCTGGAAAAATACTTCGGCTTTGCTCCGGCGATGAAGCAGATTGTTCTGCTTGAAAGCGCAAGCAATGGATATACAGTTGATTATCTTCTGTTCAGCATCGGCTATAACGGAAGAGAATTTCAGCTAAGAAGAACCTTTACCTGGGGTAAAGATACAGTGGAATATAAATATTGCCGCTACGATGTTATCATGATTGAACAATAGAAAGGAGTAGAACAACATGAAACTAAATTACAATCAACTAACCTACATAATCGGCGTACTGAGAGAGGAGAAATGTAGAGCTTATAATGCATGGATAGATAAAAAATTCATTGCAGATAAAGCAAGTAATGCTTATGAGGATTGGCTTAAAAACAATCCAAATGCTTCAAAACAGGAACAAGACCATGCGTTCTCTAAAATGGCCGAAGCTGCTCTTAGTGAATGTGCAGAATCATATGGCGTTTATTCTATTGCACAAATTGTTTATCAAGAATTTACCGAAGGTGAAATTGAAATTTAAGGAGGAAGAACCAATGAAAGAACCTAAAGACATGACTAATGAAGAATTAAAGCAGGAAAACGCTAGGCTGATTAAGATTTACAACAGCTCGCGCGACCCATGGCATCATCAATGCTTGAATGAGCACTTTGAAGAGCTGGAAGAAATTGCAGCGGAAAGAGGTATAGAGCTTTAAAAGCTGATGACAGGAGCTTAAGCTCCTGTAAAGCTACCAGGCAGAAGGTTCAAAGTCCTTGCCAATAGCTTTAGAAAGGAAGTCGATTTTATGAACTATGCAATCTTATTGAAAACTGTGGTTGATGCCAATGGCAAAACCAATTCTGTGGAGAAAGTACCATACGAGGGAGCTATCACGCTTAAGTCAATGTATGAACTGTGCGAATGCGAGTACGTCGACATTAAAGAAGTTCCGCTTCAGCTGGTGGAGTTCGATGGACAACTCGGAATCATTCCCGGTGTTACACTGATTTTTGATGAAGAATTTCTTTTGAAAAATGAAAACCCGGTGGCTAATGAGCTGGCAAGTGCTATTTATGGTTACGGCCGTTTACATGATCAGTGCCTGTGCGGTAACGTTCTGCTGTGCAATACAGATAAGGAAGGCTACTGCATGCCGTTCAGCGAAGGCGAAGCGAACGCCGTCGTTAAGTGTCTGGCAAGAATCAATCAGCATATTGGAGATATGGAATTTAAAGTTCAAAAACCAATGATGAAATTTATGACATTTTAATAGGAGTGATTATTATGAGAACAAGACAACTTATAAAGTATGTGCTGATGTTGGAAAACCTTCCTCTTGCTGGAGGTGAACACCATGAAGTTATGGCAAATATTAAGTGCCGCCAAAAGAGAATCAACGCACTGCGTGAAAAGCTTCTGATGCCAACAAGCTGCTATCCCTACAAATCAGTATAAATAAAAGAGCCAGCGTACGTCGAAAGGCGTGCGCTGGGAAAAAAGATTGGAGTGAAAGTTATGTGTAAAGTAGCAGAAAAAAGCTACCAGGAGTTATGCGAAGCGTTGCTTGGGCAAGAAGCTTATAAGGTTTCCGAATTAACGGCACAAAAATTGTATCGCCTGGAAGATACCGACGAGCTGAAAGCATATGGATTAGACAAACAGAAAGCAGAAGCTTTCTTGTGTGGTGTAGAGTTAGGCAAAAGAGCTTTTACCGAAACCAAAGCTGAGGAAAAAAGATACTGCTGTGCTCCGCGAGATTTAGCTGAATTTATGATGCCGAAGTTGCGGTATCTGAATCATGAAGAATTCTGGGTTATTGCAGCAGACAGCAAGAACAGAATAATTGAGGCAAGAGCTATACTGAAAGGAACGCTGACTAACTGTTATGTTCATCCTAGAGAGATTTTCAAGTATGCCATCATGAAAAATGCTGCTGCAATTTTTGTAGCACATAATCATCCTTCAGGCCTTGCAACACCTAGTGCTGACGATATAAAGTTAACCAAGTGCATTGTTGAAGCTGGGAATATAATAGGAATACCTTGCTTAGACCATATCATTATAGGTGACGGCAGTTACTACAGTTTTCAGGAAGATGAACAAATGTAAGGAGGAGTAATAAATGTAAGGAGGAGTAATAAATGTTACAGGGATTTGAGCAGTATTTTTTTTAAAAAGAACCTGAGCTTACCATATCGCAAACTAGAGGGGTTTTCTTTAATACTGGAACTGTACAGGCGTTAGGAAAATGTGAATATGTTCAAATATTTTTCAAAGACAGCGAAAGGCTGTTGGCTATACAATTCGCCAAAAAATTAGATAATTGTGCCGTACCATTTAGGCCGAGAGCTAATGGTGTTACATATAAGTCGTATGATTTTAAGAAAAAGGTTTTGGCATTAATGGGTGTAAATTTTTCTGACTATGCTTCATACAAAGTTAAAGGAGGATATTTGCCTAAAGAAAATGCTGGTGTTTTTGACTTAAAAAAAGTAAAAGGAGGAAAGAAAAATGAACGCTTATGAAATTATGTACATTATTCGCCCGGAGCAGAAAATAGTCGAAGATGTTATCTTGAAGTTCAATGACTTAATAGCTTCTAGTGGTGGTGTAGTTGAAAAGACAGAACGCTGGGGAGAAAGAAGGATGCCTTACGTGATTCAGGACTACGAGAACGGTATTTATGTCCTGGTTACGTTTCATGCAAGCAAGAGGTGTGTACTTGAGCTTCACAAAGCAATGGAGATTACCAAAGAAGTACTCCGGCACATGATTATTAGAAAGGGGGTATGCTAATATGACACCTTTTGATAAATTTAAGGAAACTGCTGCGCTGGTTAATCTTTGGACAATAGAAGAAAAACCTAAAATTGAAAGATTTGGCTGTAGAAATTGTCAGTCCGCTCATTCAACTCATGAACGCTTCGACAGATTCTGTACAAACCAATACGGAATTTGTAACTGCTTGCCAAACTGGCGCACTCCGATAGCTCGCATTGATGAATGCCCTAAAAAGAATAATCCTAGAGCTGGCAAGCTCAGTTCGATTTGCAAAGTTAACACGGAGGTGTGAAATGGCTAATATCTGTTTCAATGACATTACAATGGTTGGAAATAAACCAATACTGCAAAGGCTGCGAGATGATATTGAACGTTACCTAGATGAAAATGATGGCAGTATTTATAGATACGGCAATGAGCTTTACCCTGGTAGTAACTATGAAGGGTGGTTCGATGATGTCGGAGAAGTAACAAAAGCCAACGAAGAAGAATATTTCTTGCGGTTTACCGTAGACACCAAATGGACCCCGGCAATGGACTTTTTCGTAAGACTTGCAAAAGATAAAGGCTTAAAACTTTACTATGCTGCCGAAGAACCTGGCTGCGAGCTTTATCAAACGAATGATGTCAACGGTGAGTTCTACGACGAAAGATATGTCTTGTATTGCAGAGAGTGCGAGATAACCTATTATAGCTCAAAGAAAGATTTAGTTGACGGACTAGCTTTTCTGTTCAAAAGGCGAGGTTATAAGGTGTTTAACAAAGAAAGCGCAATGGAATGCAGCATCAAGGAACTTGAAAAAATCGGCAGAATATTCTTGGTAGACGGAACTAACACATGGTTTGACATAGGAGAATTTGAAATAGTTCCTACCGATGAGCAATAGAAAGGTAGTGGTTAACGTGAAAACATTGTATTTTGAAGGTGCTGGATGGGAAAAGGCAGAGCGCAGCATCAACACCATAGGCAACTGCCGTGTTAGAACAGCATTTCACCTCGATAACGGCAAGGGCGTTTATCTTGAAATTGTTTGCGGTGAAATGCTTGGCGAAAGAAAGAAGCTTTATGGAGGCTTGCAGTATGTAGGCTTCGTAGACTTCTTATTCTACATTACGGATGAAGAGCCGAATGATGACTGCAATAAGCATAAATTGCCGGATATGCGTAACACTCATTTTGCTTATGACTTCGATTCGATTCTTGCTTTTGTAAACAGTTTAGGAGCATCATTTGATAAAATATGCGTACTACCAGACATTGCCGGATACAGAGTACATTCAGATGACAGTGAGAAGCGATACAACTATGCTGACGAGTTTACGCCAGACTGGGAGGTTATAAAGAGAGCGAAAGAAATTCACGAATACTTTTACCAGCTGGAGCAATCAGAAGGCAAGAAGTTCCCTAACTTCTCTCTATACAATGACGAAGGCGACAAGACAAAGCTTTACCTGATCCGGCATTACAACGGCTATAATAAGAAATGGCTTATTGATGCGTCAAGCGATTCATGGTTGAAAACTATGGTTGAAGTATCTTAAAGTTGGTTATTGTGCAAGGAAGAAGTCAAAAATAAATTTGACTTCTTCCTTTATGTTATGTACAATAAAGCTATATAGATGATTGGAGGGAAGTAAATGAGCCTGACAGACAAAATGAGAACTGCAATGACGAACAATGGAATGACACAAAGTGATGTAGCAAAAAAACTAGGTGTTAGCAAGGCAGTTGTTAGCGCAAGATTTCTTCATTGCAGAAGCTTAAAAATGCTTCTTGAAACAATGGAGGCTTGTGATTGCGATGTTGTCCTTCGTCAAAAAAATGGAGAGTGTGAAATGATCATCACTTTAGATGATATAAGAGAGGATGATTTGGCGAAAAATTTATAAAACATCCTCCTGGTCAAAAAAACATTTGACAACAGTTTTAGTTGTGTTATAGTATAGTTAAATAAAAACTTAATAAACTAAAACAAAAGGAGTCGGTGAAAATGAATTTAGAACAACAAATCAAAGTAGCAGAAAAAAGAATCTATGACGCAGAATGCAGAAGAGCAGAATTTGCGAAAAAATATAATGAAACAGGAATTTTGCTTTATGAAAGATTGGCAGAATCCGAAACTAAAACAATTTCTGAAATAAGAGATGCAATAATTGAAGCTTCTCTTTACATGAACTAAGAAGGGAGTAAATCATGAAGATAGGTAAAGTAGAATTCACATGGCGTGCACATCGTCAAGCGTGTGTTGTAAAAATCGGCGGTGAACAAAGAGTTTTCCGCTTCAATAAGAAAACGGCTCGTAAGGAGCTGTTTGCGAAAATTCGCTCCTTAATTGCAGAAGCATCAGGCACTGAAAAGGTTTGTCAGCATTGCGGCAAGCATTACTTCGGTGTAAACTCACACAACTTTCTGTGCGGTGACTGCGCTCAGCAAGCTGCCGATATTAATCGTGAAGGTGTTGGCAATATTAAGGAGTTTTCGTTTAGCGAAGCTTTGCAGTACATTCCTGAAGGCGTTAATCCAATCGAATATGAGCGTAAAATCGACGCAGAAATTCGTGCGGAACGTCAAGCATTGGTAGACTTGTGGAAACAAGATGACCAAGCGTGGAATTTGTACTGCTATGGAAAGAGGGCGAGCAAATGAAGTACGAAGTAACTTTTTCATGCGGTCACACCGGAACGGTACAGCTGTACGGCAAAGGTGATGAGCGTGAACGTAAGATTCGTTATTTTGAAGAATATGGCGTATGCTCCGAGTGTTACAAAGAGCGCCGTACTGTAGAAGCAGAAATTGGTTGCAAACATGTAACAATGTCCTACAAGGCATATAAGACTGATTACAGTTTCTGCGACGTTTTAAACAATTCTTACGATAAGCAGAAAAAAATTATTACGGTGTTAGTTCCGGAAGCGTTGGCAGATTTTATAGATGCTAAAAATAAGTGCGGTGCTACACTGTTTAATGCAGCTATTAAGATTGCTACCAATAACAAGAACAAGGAAGGCAAGCACTACGCAGAGTGCTATGAGATAGTCAAAGCCTATATCAAGGCACACGCAGACTTTGCCAAAGAATTACAGGCGTATATGCAACAACAGAAAGCTAATAAGATTGTTGTTAGCAATATCACAATGGACGAAGAACAACTTGTAAGAATGTACATAAAGCAGTTCGACGCTGAAATCAATGATAACGAGAATAAGTTAACCATTACCTATAAAGATTTTAACGAAGGCAGATTAATAAGCGAGTACCTGGATTGCCTTGCAAAAATAGCAAATATCAATATCGAAAGGGCGTGATCATTTGAAGCCGGAAGATATTATCAAGTCTTACAATGCCGAAGGCAGCATTAAAAAAGTAGCTGCACTGTTTCGCGTTTCAGAGCAGAAAGTCAGAAAGGTTCTCATTGATGCCGGAGCATACGAAAGCGATATGTCCATACAGGTCAATGATTTGCATGAGCAAGGTTACAGCGTGGAGAACATAGCTGAAAAATTACGTGTAAGCAAGAGCACTGTTTCAGCATATCTGCCGTACACTAAAGGCGTGTATCTTGGCGAAAATCCTTCCAGTAATGCGCTTAAAATAAGAAAGTGCAGAGCTAAAAATGGATAAGCCTTTAAACGAGCTTCTAAATAAATATATAGAAGCTTATAGCAAAGGCGAAGATAGCCTAAGAGCGTTTTGGGAGTATGTTATAAGCATAGAAGCTTATGAACAGATGCGCCAGCTTGCTGTATACCAGGATGTTATTCTTAGCTACAAGAAAGACCAGGCAAAGCCTTCCTGCAATGGTTACTGCGAAAAAGTCTACACAGCCGAAGATGCAGAGTTCGCCAGGATACAAATAGAGCACCTTTTAAAATCATGTCAGTAAGGTGTCATTTACAAGGCAATTAAAGGAATGATATAATTAAGATGCAACAGTTGGATGATAAATCCTTCTCCTAAAAAATATGTTGTGTACTCAAAAAGCCGTCTACATTAGCAGACGGCTTTTTAATGCAAAAAAATCCTAAAAACATCCTCCTGGTCAAAAAAACATTTGACAATAGCTTTAGTTATGTTATAGTATAGTCATAGGGGATAGCAAAAAAACCTAAATAAGCAGGCAAGTTGCAGAAAGGAGAACGAAATGGACGAAATGAATAGCAACGAACTTTTAGTAAAGGAAGCAAAAAGGGTTCAACTTTTAGAGGACATCAGAATTTTGGAACACTCCAAAAACCTCGAAGAAGCTCTTAAAAAACTAGAAGCCTTGCTCAATAAATAAGCAAAGCTTCAGTCCGAAAAGTGAATCAGGGTGGTACTTGCCGCCATCCTAAATCACTTGAATTATAGCAGAAAAATTTAGAAAAGGCAAGAACATTCATTATGGCAGAGTGTATATTTTAAAGAGCAGTGCATTTATAGCATTGCTCTTTTTTTATGTAAAGGGGTTGAGAGTAGTGGTGTATCTTGTTGTTGTCGCCCACCCGGATGATGAAGTTCTTGGTGCTGGTGCTACAATATGCAAACTTGTAGAAGAAGGTCATATTGTAGATGTATGCATTTTATGTAGCAAGGCAGAAGCAAGAGCAAATAGACCGGACGATAATGAAATGCAGGAAGATTTGTTCGCTTCTATGAATATGCTTGGAGTGCATGATGTTTATCTTGGTAATTTTGTAGATAGCCAGCTTAACATGTCAGCACATTTAAAGATAGTTCAATTTATTGAAGAAGCCTTGAAAAGAAGTAGTGCTACCAGGGTAATTACTCACCATCCTAGCGATTTGAACAATGATCATCAAATTACATCGTTATGTTGCCAGGAAGCTGCCAGATTGTCCATGCGCATGACTGCCAATGTTCCGCATATTGAGCTTATTGCGTTTATGGAAGTGCCTTCTTCGACTGACTGGATGCTTAATCATAGTATAGAAGCTTTTCTTCCTAACACATTCATAGAAGTAGGGAAAAAACTGATTCTAAAGAAAATAGAAGCTTTAGGCAAGTATAAAAATGTTATGCGTCCATTTCCTCATCCGAGGAGCGCAAATGTCCTTGAGGGGCTTGCGGCATATCGTGGAGGTCAGTCTGGATGCAATTATGCAGAAGCTTTTCAAGTAGTGTTTAGGAGAGAATTATAATGAAAAAAATCGAATTATGCAAAATGAGAGCTGGAGATATAAAAACAGAATTTGGTAATCCCAGGAAGATTTCAAAGGGTAAACTTCAGGATTTAGAAAAAAGTCTTGAAAACTATGGAGATTTTGGGATTTTTCTTATTGATGAACAAGACAATGTTATTTCCGGAAACCAAAGGTTAAAAGCAATTTTGGCTAAATTCGGTCCTGATACAATTCTTGATTGTAAAAGGTTAATAGGCTATACAAAGGCAGAACTTAGAGCAATAAATGTTAAGTGTAACGTGCATAATGGTGAATGGGATCTGGATATGCTTGCTGATTGGAGCATAGATGCTGCCGATATTGATTTAAGCAAGCTTGAAGATGAAGAAGACCCAGGGAAACGTGAGATACCGGAAATGGAGCTTATTCATTACGAAAAGTACGATTATGTTATGATTTGCTGCAACAGTGAGCTTGATTACAACGACCTCGTAAGAAAGTTGGGCATTGAAGGGAAAAAAGTTAGTGTATCAAAGAGAAAAATTAATGCACGTGCAATTTGGTATCATCAGATGAAAGCAGTTATTGTTCCTGAAGAAGAATACGAAAGGCTGAAGGACCTTGCATATGGAAAAGGTAATTAAAGTTTTTTCAGGGCACCAACCAAATTTCCTGCCGTATATGGGCTTCTTCTATAAAATGCTGAAATCGGATGTTTTTGTGCTTGACGATGATGTGCAGTATTCTAATGATGCATTTCACAATATGAATTTTCTAAAGCTGAACGGAGTAAAATGCAAAATCATAGTTCCGGTAAGTTATTCATATGGTGATGCTATTAACAAGGTTAAGATAGCTTATGTTAAGAATTGGGACAAGAAACTGCTTAAAAGCATTAGAATGAACTATGCTAGAGCGGAATATGTTGATGTCGGCTATGAACTGATTGAGAGGCATCTAAATAAACGATATAAACATCTTTCAGATATGAATATCTCTTTGATTAAAGAGATAGCCGAAAGATTTGGCATAGTTACCAATTTGCTCGTGGCAAGTAGGGATGTTCCGACAAATCTTAAGAATAACCAGCGAAATATATATCAGTGCTTAAGGCTAGGCTGCAACGTATATTATTCTGGAATAGGCGGTAAAGCATATAATGACGACGATTGCTATAAACAAAACGGTATAGAAATAGTTTATACCGATTATAGTCCTGTTGTTTATAAGCAGAATGGTAAAGATTTTATTGAAAATCTGTCCGTGCTTGATTATATATGCAACAATGGCTTTAATTTGCCGGAAGGATGGCATAAAAATGGATAAGAGTATGTTAGGAATTTATGTTCCAAGCTATAATAGGGCAGATACTACGAATACTTTCAAATTGCTCGAAAGATGCACTTATGTAGTAAGAAAATCTCAAGAAGAACAGTATAGAGCAAGAGGAATTGAAAGTATTTGGGCTGTAGAAGATAGCGAAATAGATAATCTTTGCAAGGTAAGCAATTATATTGTCGAGCATTCTCCTGAAAACATCATCTTCACAATAGATGATGATGTTGATGGCTTTGTTTATCGCCTGGAAGATATGGAGCCCATAACAGACAAGGAAGTCATTATGGCTGAGATTGAACGAATTGCTCAAATCATGCTTGATCTAAATATAGGATTTGGTGCAGAAGATGCATCGATAGCCCCATGGAACTATGATGCTGAATTCTGCTTCAAAGGTACAACAGGAGCAATGAGATGGTTTAACAAGAATGCTTATAAGTCAAGATTTAGGGAAGAAGTTTATCATAACTGTGATTTGGATGTAATGCTACATGAACTTCTAGTAAACAGAATTACTTTAAAGCCAAAGTATTTTATGGTAAAGGCAGGAACAGACACTAACAAAGGCGGCAATTCCTCCAAAACAAGGCAAGCGCAGATTGATTGTGTACAGGAGATGAAATTGAGGTGGGGGAAATATTTTGACTACAATTTCAATAACAATAAGCCTAGAATTAATGTAAAAAGGTAATTAATTTGTAGTATGTAATTAAATGTTCATAAACTTGACATTAGAATGGTATGTGTTACGATATAGTAAAGAGCATAACAGGGAGGTTAGGTAACATGAATTATTTAGTTACTAACAATGGCTACAACATGTTTGATATGATGAGCATGATGCAAAAAGCTATCAGGCGTGGAATTTTTGAGTATGCTGGTTTCGCAGCTAATGAGCTTCAGGACAAATTTCGTTCTGCAATGTGGAACAGAATATTGGTTATTTCTTCAGAAGATTGCTATGGTGTAATAACTAAGGAGCTTGTTGAGCTTAGAAAAAGAGACGAGCGAGAAAAAGACAGTAAGTTGATAAGTGCAGCTATTGCATTATTGTGTAAGTCTTTGAAGAGCAGAGATGCATGCTATTTTGCATGTAATTTCATTTTGGCTTCAAGAAATCCCAGAAAAATAAAAGTAAAAGAAGATGAAGTATCTTCGCTTTATAAAAGACTGAATGCTAATGAAAAGCCTGTAGAGTTTGATTTGTTTGGCTTTGCTCAAGGAAATGATGATTATTTGGATGCAGAAATAAGCGAAAAATTTTCTCGAGGCGTTGAATTGCAAAAAGCTATTAAGCATATTGATATGGATATGATAGGCTATACGATTGATTTACTCAGAAGAACAGACAGAGCTTTTTTGTGGAAAGTTATGTTAGATTATGCAAAAGAACAAGCATCTGTGATTTATGAAGAAATCTACAGTCTTAAAATTGCCGATGATTATGTGAATGCCAGGAAACCTAATCTGCAGAAAGACGAAATATTTATCAGCAAAGCTGCAATACTTTTGTGTTATTGTGAGGATGAGGAGTTTTTTGAACTTGCTTCAAGCGATATTGTTTGCCTTGCTAAAAAAATTGATTGGAATAATATAAGGATAAAAGATGTAAAGACTTGTGTGTTAGAAAATGGTGAGATTCCTATATGGGTTTTTGACTGCCATACCATTAAAGGCAAGAAAATGGGAAAAACCGATTGGGATATGACCACTGATGAGCAAGCTGCACTGTTTCCTTTGAGAACAGCTTACTTTGATGAAGCAAGTTGGATTTACACCTATGAGCAGGATTTCGATAACGGTGATATTTCTGAAAAAGGGATACAGCCTATAAGAGAATATGCAAAAACTCATCCTGCAAATCCTGTTGAATTTATACCATATGAGTAAATAAAGATTTTGTGTCAGCCTGTTGCTTTTTGCAGCAGGCTTTTTAGTTAGAGGTGGTGATATGGCTGGAAGAAAAGAGAATCTAAAACCGATTACAACCGTGGAACAAGCGAGAGAAATGGGTAGGAGGGGCGGTATAAAGTCTGCTGAAGTTAAAAGAAAAAAGAAAAGCATGATGGAAACTGCCAAAATGCTTATGTCGATGCAGGCGGAGAATAAGTCTATAAAACAGAACCTTGAATCTTTGGGCGTGAAAGATAAGGATGATCAAACCTATCAAACGGCAATCATAGCTAGAATGATTCAAAAAGCATTGGTTGATGGTGATACTAACGCTGCAAAGTTTTTGGCTGAAATAACCGGGGAAGTAGGGAATAAAGGATTTCTCAATCTTGCTGACGACCCGGAAGCTAATGAAACCATTGATATGTATAAGAGCGTCTATATTCCTAACAATGGGCGTAATGGATATGAAACTGATTATTTAACTCCGCAGCCTGGACCGCAGACGATGTTTATGTGTTCGCCTGCGGATATTGTTATTTATGGCGGAGCTGCTGGCGGAGGGAAAACGTTTGCATTGTTAATGGAAGGTTTAAGACATAAGAATGTTGTTGGATTTAGTGGAGTTATTTTCCGCAAAAATTATACTCAAATTACAGCTTCAGGTGGTTTGTGGGATGCTGCTCAAAAGATTTATGGACTTGTACAGGGAGCTAACGCCAAAAAGACACCTAAACTACATTGGTATTTCACACCTAGTAATGCAAGGATAAATTTTGCTCATCTTGAAAGAGATGAAGATTTAATGAGCTGGCAAGGTACAGAAATCTGCTATCTTGCTTTTGATGAGCTGACGCATTTTAGCCGTCACCAATTCTTGTATATGCTTTCTCGTAACCGTTCAACGTGCGGTATTCGTCCTTATGTAAGAGCGACGTGTAACCCGGACAGCGATAGTTGGGTAGCTGATTTTATTTCCTGGTGGATTAATCAAGAAACAGGTTATCCAATCTATGAGCGCAGCGGCGTTGTACGATATATGTGCGTCCTGAATGATACGATTTATTGGGGAAGTAATCCGCATGAACTCGCAAAGGAACACGGCGTAAATGTTGAAGAATGCAAGTCGGTTACGTTTATAGCATCGAAACTGACGGACAACAAGGTTTTAATGGCTAAAGACCCGTCGTACATGGCAAACCTTAAAGCGTTGGCTGAGATTGACAAAGAACGTCTGCTGTATGGTAACTGGAAGATTCGTCCTGCCGCTGGCATGTACTTTAAAACAGAAAACTTCACTTTTGTTGACGCTGTACCGAAAAATATCGTTGCTTATGCACGTTCCTGGGACTTGGCAGCAACAGAGCCTACGCCGCTTAACCCAGACCCCGATGCAACGGCAGGCGTGTTAATGGGACTGCTTGACGATGGCAGAGTAATCGTCCTTGATGTAAAACGCAAGCAGATAAAGGCGAATGACGCTAGGAATCTTCTGCGTAACATGGCAGCGATAGACCAGGGCAAATATAAATTTGTACAAATCACCATACCGCAAGACCCAGGACAGGCAGGCAAGGCGCAAGCTCAAAGTCTTGTATCAATGCTTGCAGGATATTCTGTAGAGATTGTATCGCCGACAGGCAGCAAAGAGGTTCGCGCTACTCCATTTGCTTCACAGGTGCAAGCAGGAAACGTCCTTATCCTTAAAGGTGAATGGAATGATATGTATCTGTCAGAACTTGAATCGTTCCCGGAAAGCAAGCATGATGATATGGTGGATGCGTCAAGTGATGCGTTTAACAAGCTCATGAATTCACGCAGCTGGGGCGGCTTAACTAGCTAGGAGAAATAATGGTAAAAAGAAAAGATAATTCAATTCGTGCAGATAGCGGCTTTAAAGATGCTTTCATTGCACGTAAAGCTCGAAATTATGAAGGTCTGTTAAATGAGCGAAAACTCACAGACCAGGCTTTGGCTACAATGTACAGAAATGCTCTTGTGCGTAGAATTGTTACAATGGCTGCCGATGATGCTATGAAGAATTTTATAGAAATCGAAGGCGATTCTGACGATTGTATCTTGCAGGAGCTTGAAACACTGTTTGTTCAGGAGAAGCTTACAGAAGCTTTATATTGGGACAGACTGTTCGGTATGTCTTGTGCTCTTATCCTTGCTGACGATGGGCAGGAATTAAGCGAGCCTATTAATATCAACCGTTTACGCAGGATTAACGGATTAGAAATTTTTGATAAGCGAGATATTTACCCGGACACAACCTCAATTTATCTTGATACAGATATTCGAGATGCGAACTTTGGCAAGCCGGAGTTTTACATGATTTCGCCACCAAACGGAAATCAGTTTAAGGTACACAGAAGCAGACTGCTTATTTTTGACGGCGAAATGCTGCCGAAGATAGAGCGTATTGCTAATAATGGTGCTGGCTTATCCTGCCTGGATGGTGTTCCGGCTGCGCTAAACCGTGTAAAAACTGCAATGAATAAAACAATCGACATAATGGACAAGGTTAGCACGTCGCTGTTAAAGCTTGAAGGTTTAAGCAATTTGCTGGCAAGAGAGGACGGCACGCAAGCTGTTATTCGACGTTTAGAGCTGATAGACTACTCACGCAGAATTAATGGCAGTGTAGCCGTTGACAAGGAAGATGAATACGGCATTTTCAACATTCCGCTCACAGGCTTGACGGATATTATTCAAGAGTTTGAGCAGGCTTTATGCGCTGTTACCGGGTATCCGTTTACTGTATTGTTTGGGCGTTCTCCAGCTGGCATGAACAGCACAGGCAAGAGTGACTTGCAGATTTACTACGATACAGTCAGACGTATTCAACGCAGGAAAATTCGTCCTGCGTTAGAGTATCTTGTGAGACTTATTCAGCTTGCGAAAGAAGGGCCGACCAACGGCAAGGAACTTGAAAAGTGGAGCATTAAGTTTAAGGCAATCGAACCGCTAAATGATCTGGAGCAAGCCAATGTTGACAAGACACAGGCGGAAGTAAGAGCTGCCGTTGTTAAGCTTGTTTTTGACTTGGTTGATAATCAACTGTTAGACGCAACGCAAGCACGCCAATACCTTAAAGAGCGTGGGGATATTCCAGTTACAGAAAGTGAGCTGGATTTAGATGATGAAGAAACAGAAGAAATCGATACGCTACCTTAAAGTAAAGAAGCGTCCGAAATATCCAAAGAATTTTGAGCGTGATTATTATCGCGTCCTCAGAGCCGTTGTAAGACGTTTAAAAAGTGCCACGAATAACAATATACCTATGCTGGCATATTCGTTGCGCCAGGACGATGACAGCACTGTTACAGATGCTTTCGTTCAGGCGATACTTGTCGAGCTTTTAAAGAGCATGACTATCGAGGATGCTATAAGCGAATTAGAGCTTATTCTTGCTGGCGTGTCCAGCGTTGTTGATGCTAATGTTATTAGTGCTTTTGCAGAAGCAGTCAGCGTTGATGTGTTTCTAAATGATTCAGCCTTACTTGATACAGTAAAAGCGGAATGGAAAGCGCAGCAGAGCAGGCTTGTGGACAGCATAGTAAATACCTACATCGAAAAACTGCAAATTATTGTTAGCAATGCTGTTCAGCGTGGCACTGCTATGAGTGAAGTTAAAGAAGAAATCAAGGTGCTGCTTAACACTACCGACAAGCGGGCGAAATTTATCGCAAGGAACGAGGTAGGCAATCTGAACGGCATTATAACAATGCGTAGGCAGGTTGATTGCGGTATAAGCGTGTACCAATGGTCATCGTCACATGATGAACGTGTAAGACCTTCTCATGCTGAGATGGATGGGAAATACTTCTATTGGAACAGCGACAAGGTTGGTGAAATTAACGGCATCAAGGTTTATCCTTCTCCGAAATATCATCCGTGTATGGATTATAACTGCCGTTGCGTAGCATTACCTGTTATTGACCTGGAGCAATGGAACATGACAACAGCAGTTCCAATGGGTAGGGTGGATGTAAAGAAAAGTAAAGAATTAAGTTAGAAGGCATATGTAATTTGTCGCATATGCTTTTTATATACCCCAAAATAAGGAGGTGAATTTTTTGGGAAGTGTACAACGATATGAACGCATTGATTCATGGATGTTTGTTAGCGGTGCAGTTACTGACGCTGACGGCTTCTTGCGTGATTCTCCGATTGTGGCACGTACTGGCATCTATATCTACCAACAGCCAGACGGGACTATTAGACGAGAGTACAGACCGCCGGAGGAAGTGTTTGATACTGACAGTGAAGCAAGTTTTGTCGGCAAGCCTATTGTGGTAGGACATCCTGCCAGCGGCATTGTAAACAGTGATACCGCACAAGATTTAGCCATTGGCACGATTTTGTCCAGCGGTTATCCGAAGGACGAAACAAATATTGCCTGTGACATTGTTATCCATAATCCCTCTGCTATCGGCGAAAAGCGTGGCTTGTCTTTAGGCTACAGAGTGGATATTGAAGAAACTTCAGGCACTACGCCGGACGGACAGCAATATGATGCTATCCAACGCAACATTCGTATCAATCATTTAGCCGTTGTTGATAGGGCACGTGCTGGAGCAAAAGCACGGCTTAATCTTGACGGTGACGAAATTATCGAAGGAGTAGAAACGAAAATGAAAATTAAAATTGATTCTGTTGATTTTGAAGTTGACGAGAAAATTGCCAACTACGTCAACTCTCTGCAAAACAAAGAAGAAAATGCTCGTGTAAAGCTTGATACTGCTAACACTGAGCTTAAAACTGTAAAAGAACAAAATACCACTCTTAAAGCTGATGCTGACGCTTTAAAAGCTAAAGCTGATGCAATGACCGCAGAGCGTGATGCTTTGAAAGCTAAAGTTGATGCTGCTGACGCTGAAAAAGAGAAAGCTGTAAAAGAGGCTGTTGAAGCTGTAAAGGCTGATATGCAGGAACGTGCGGAGCTTGAAGAAACCGCAAAAATTGCTAAGGTTGAAAAAACCGATGGCTTAACCAACGCTGAGTTGAAAGCTGGCATTGTTAAAGCTGCTTTCGGCGAAAAATTTAAACTTGACGGTGCATCTGATGCTTATCTTGACGGTGCATATTCCGCTGCTAAAGAGATGCTCCGCAACGATAATGCAAAACATCAAGCTGCACAGGTCAAAGGCAACGGCGGTCAGCAAGAAAACAAAAACGATTCTGCCAATGATGCACGTGCTCGCATGATTGCACGTATGCGTGGTGAAGAATAAGAAAGAGGTGAATACAATGGCAATTACTAATTATGCATTAACCATGGAAAAATCTTTTGCTGGTGCGCTGTATGACTTGTCCTCTCACACCGTGGATTCCTTTGCTGTTGAAGAAGCTGACGGTATTGGTGTTGCTTGCGCTGTTATCCGTGGCACTGACGCAGAACATCAAGTGAAATCTCCGTCCGCATCCGGCGACGGTGCGAAAGTTATCGGCGTAACTCTGCATACTCATATTGAGCCGCCTGAAGCTGGCAAGAAGTATTATCCGCAGAACTACACTGTTCCTGTTGTAACTAAAGGTCGCGTATGGGTAACCACCGGAGGTGCGGTTAACGCAGGTGATGAAGCTCATCTAAAACTTGCTGACGGCACTTTTGTTAAAGATACTGTTGCTGCTGGCACTATTGAAGCTCTTGGCTGCGGTGCTAAATTTATTACTTCATGCGATAAAGCAGGCTTGGCAGTTATCGAAATTGGTTGATTAGAAAAGAAGAGGTGAAATTGTAATGACTCAAATGCACTACGATGAATTAGACTTGAATGTTATTGAGCGTTGCGACGGCTTGCGCAAAGATGCAGGCGATACCATTTTTGTCGCAAAAGAACTCGAAGCTGTAAAGGCAAAGACCTATGACCAGAAATTTGCTAATCTGAATGCGCTGAAACTGTTTGATATGTCCTCTGACGTTGACCCCGGCGCTGACACTATCAGCTATCAGTCCTTGGGTTCTGTCGGCATGGCAAAGACTATCGCCAACTATGCAACTGACTTTACCCGTGTAGATGTGCTGGCCGAAGAACACATTGCTAAAGTTATTGCTGGCGGTGCAGCATACGGCTATACCATGCAGGATTTGCGCCGTGCTGCTATGGCAAGAAAGCCGCTGACTGCTCGCAAGGCTATTGCTGTTCGCCGTGCTCTCGACGAATATATTAACCGTATTGCTTTTCATGGTGATGCAAAATATGGCGTTGTTGGTATCCTGGATAATCCGAACATTGGCAACTATACTGTTCCTGGTGACGGCTCCGGTTCTTCTACTAAATTCAAAGATAAAACCGCTGTTCAGATTCTGCGTGATATGAACGGCATTATCAATTCTGTTAGCCAACAGACCAATGACGTAGAAAACCCGAATACTCTGGTACTGCCGCCAGACCAATACAACTACATCGCGTCCACTCCTTACTCTGATGTAGTTGCTGATTCCATCCTGTCCGTGTTTAAACGCAATAACCCGGATGTAACCGTATTGAAAGCCAATGAGCTGGCTGGCGCAGGTGTAGGCGGCTTGGATATGATGATTGCATACGTTAAGGATGCAGACCATCAGACCCTGGAAGTTCCTTTGCCGTTTACTCAGCACACTATTCAGCAAAAAGGCTTGGAATTTGAAGTTCCTTGCGAGGTTCGTACCGCTGGCGTGTTGATTTACTATCCGCTGTCCATGAACAAAGCTTCTGGCATCTAATCTGACCATATACTGCCCTTTCGCATGAGAGGGCATTTTCTTTTTTAGGAGGAAAGTGAATGAAAGTTAAAAACATCTCTAAAGCTGTAATTAATATCGACGGCAAATATATTATGCCTGATCAGTGTGGCATCGTTGGTGATGAATGGGGCGAAAATCTTATTGTAAAAGCTTATATCAAAGAACAAATGATTACTGTCGAGAAAGGCAATGCCAAAGAAGCAAATGTTGATGATATGACAGCAGACCTTGCAGGACTTTCCGCTGAATCTAGCAAGCGTTCTTTGACTGCTTTCGCTAAGAAATACAATATTAATGTAGAGGGCGCAGAAACCGCAGAAGATATTTATTCCGTTATTTTTGCTTTTGTAAACATGGCAAAGAAAAATGTTAACGGAAACTAAAGATAAAATAAAGCAAGCTTTTTCTGTTATCTGCCCCGAACTGATTCTTACTGATGAAGAATTAGAAGTCTACATTAATCTTGTTTCGCCTATGCTGTCAGAAAGTGTTTTTGGCAATATGTATATAACAGCATTTGTTTATCTCATGGCGCATCACGTTGTCCTGCGTCAGCTTATTGCGCAGTATGGAGAAAACGGCTCATCTGATGTTGGGATTACAGGCTCTGTAACGTCGGAAAAAGAAGGTGACTTGCAACGTTCATATGGTGACAAGTCAGCTTCTTTCGATATGTTGGACAAGACGTACTATGGCATTGAATTTAAACGTCTGCGCTCTATGTGCGTTGTTCCGATAGTAACAAGATTGGATAATGCGTTATGAGTAGAGTAGAGGATAAAGATTTAGGTTTAAATCGTATCATACGAACGCTAAACAAAGACCTTGACGGCGTTGTGGTTAAGGTTGGCGTGCAAGCTAAGGATAAAGCTGTAAGGCGAGGAAAAGGCGGTAGCATTCGTAACACAGACCAGCCGTTGGCTGTTATTGCAGCGATACATGAATTTGGACTGGATGATATGCCGCAACGCTCGTTCCTGCGTTCTGCATATGATGAAAATCTGCCCGTGATTGACAAAATGATTCAACGTGTTGCCAATGGTGCTGTCTTTGGATTAGGAACAAACGCTGCTCTTAATCAGCTGGGCAATGTTGTTCAAGGTATGGTTCAAAGAAAAATTGTCGACGGTCCATTTGTTCCGAACTCTCCTGCGACAATAAAGCGCAAAAAAAGCTCCAGACCATTAATCGATACCGGGCATCTGCGACAATCAATCCGCTATGTCATTGAAAGAAAAGGTGGTAATCATGAGTAGTTTTCGCAAGCTGATAACTGTCCTGCGTTACAACGGCAGTCCTGAACTGCTTGCCAACGGAACCTATATGTATCCTACACCACAAGAATTTAAAGTGTTAGCCAGTGTGCAGCCGCTTAAAGCTAATGAAATGATGTTACTTCCTGAAGGTAGCAGGACGGCTAGAGCGGTAAAAGTCTATACCGACAAGGAACTTTATGTTGATGACCAACGAACAAATACAATGGCTGACCGCTTTAAATGGCGTGAAAAGCTTTTTGAAGTAGTTGCCAGCGATATTTTTCAAAGTGATGTTATTAACCATTACCGTGCATATGCAGTAGAGGTGAGCGAATTTTGAAAGAAGCTAATACTCGTACTGACGTATTGAATTTTTTTATTTCAGTATTGCAAAAAATATATTATCCGATTCCGATTCGCAGAGCAAAAATGAAACCTCCGGCGGTGAGTGAACTAAATATTGTCGTTGACCTTCTGTCTGAACGCAGTATAGGTAACGAGGTTGTGTTTTTAGCTGAAACAGAACAGTACAGCAATGCAGGTATCGTTGAAGCTACGTTAAACATACAAGCTCTTGGCGATGGTGCTGTTGAACTTCTGTCGAAGCTTAAACTTTACCTTGAAATGCCTGATATGATTAATCTGTATGATTCTGCAAATGTGGCTATAAACAGTGTCGAGCAAGTGCAAGACATTACAACCTTATTGGATGGCAGAACGTGGCAGGAACGAGCATCGGTTGATTTGACTGTTTCGTACTGCCGTGAGCTGCTTAACCAGGGGGCAGAATGGTTCAACAAATTAGAAATAAACGGCACTACGAATAACGGCAAGGATAACAACGAACATCCTGCTGACGGCGATACCATTGTAAAAGTTGAAATCATGGGAGAATTAGAAAATTAAGGAGATGAAAATATGGCAAATATCGACAGATTAGTCAATGTGCAGATTGCTTTAAACACCACAGGTATTTCGTCCAATGGCTTTAATACACTTATGATTGTATCTGCACATGAGCACGCTGCTCCGGCGTATGTATTGACCATTACGGACGCTGACCAGCTTTTAGATTTAGGTTGGAATGCTGAGGATGCTGTGTATAAAGCTGCATTACAGGCTTTCAGCCAGATTCCGCATTATGAAAAGGTTAAAATCGGTAGAATGAACTCTGATAGCTCCGTTGCTGATAATATGAATAAGATTTGTGCTGCTGACAATGATTGGTATGGCTTGTGCTATGCTGACCGCACATCTGCCAAAATTATGGAAATGGCAGAATGGGTTGAAGCTCATACAAAACTGTATGGCACATCTGTTGCCGAAGCTGATGCATTGCAAGCTGGCGTTGCAACAGATACAGGCAGCAAACTGAAAGCGAAAAATTATTATCGCACTTTTATTTTTTATCATAAGGAAGCAGAAAAGGAATTTCCTGAAGCCGCTGTAATGTCCAGATGCTTTACTGTATATCCCGGTGGTGAAACATGGGCAAATAAAAAGCTTTCCGGCATTACAAACGATGATTTAACCGAAACAGAATATCTTGCATTGACTGCCAAAAACTACAACACCTTTGAAAACTTCTCGGAGAATGTCAGCATTACTCAAAATGGCAAGACTTGTGCTGGTGAATGGATTGACGTTATCCGTTTCCGTGACTGGCTCGTCGAAACTATTAAAACCGAAGAATTTGCAATGCTTATTAATCGTGAGAAATTGCCGTACACTGATGCTGGCATTGCGCTTGTCGAAGGTGTGCTGAACAAAGTGTTAAAGCTTGGTCAAGACCGTGGCGGTATCGCTCCGACTGAATATGATGATGATGGCAATAGAAATCTTGGCTACACCATTACAGTTCCTAAAGCTGCTAATATTAGCGCAAACAAGAAAGCGCAAAGAGTTCTTAACGATGTAAAGTTTACTGCTCGTCTGGCAGGTGCTATCCATGCTGTCAACATTAAAGGTTCTTTGACATATGAGAATCTTATTCAGAAAGCTTAAAGGAGGGTAACAAATGGCAAGAGTAAAAACATACGACCCGAAGAAAGTTAAGGTACTGTTCGGCTCTCTTATCTTAACAGGCGTTGACGAAGGTACTTTTATTAATATCGAAACGCAAGGTGACGGAATTTCCGCTATTGTCGGCTGTGACCAGGAAATTGTCCGCAGTATTGACCCGTCCTCTGTCTTAAAGCAAATCACTGTTACTCTGTTGCAGTCCAGCTCCAGCAATGCAGCATTAAGCTTGATTCAAGATGCAGACAATCAAAACGGCGCTGGCTTGCTGCCGTTAACTATTAAAGATTTGAGCGGTGACAGCGTTATGGTTAGTGATCAGGCATGGATTGTCAAGAAACCTAATTTCCAACGTGGTAAATCTGCTTCTGACGGAAAATGTGAGTGGGTTTTTATGGCTGTTGTTCCCGATGAAGCATTTTTAGTTGGCGGTCACAGATAAGAGGTAAAAAATGAGACAAGCAAAGTTTGAAGTAAAGAACAGAAAAATCGGTGCGAACACCTTTTATGTTCGTGCTCTTCCGCCGTTGCAAGGCTTGAAACTGTATGGTGACTTACAGAAAGCTATTACTGCCGCTTTAAAAGGCGGCTTAACATCTAACGGCGAAACGGAAGATATGAAAGAAGTATTGTTAGGTGCTCAAATCAATATCGGTGCTATCCTTGCGCAGTTAGGTGAAAGCTTTAATGGTGAAGTGCTGGCACAGTTCTCTGAACGTCTGCTTGATGCTGAATATGTCAGCGTTAAGATTAAGGGTGAAGAAGAAGCTATTATGCTTACAGAAGATGTTATCAATGAGCTTTTTACTGGCAAGCTTGTTGAATTGCTTAAACTTGAAAAATTTATTATTGAGGTAAATTTTGGAGATTTTTTCGCTTTAATTCCCAACCTCTCTGGAGTCCGCGAGATGTTGGTGAGCAAGTAGAAATTCCCGGCACCTTATCACCAACGCTAACCGCTGAATCTTTTATTTGGCGGCCAGTGTTGGCTAAGGTAGTTACTGTTACGGAGATAAAAGAAGGTACTGTTACATTAAGCGATTTATGTAAAATAAACGCTCTGCTTGACATGCAGAGTGATGTACAAAGATATTATCTTGACCACCCTAAAAAGAAAGGAGCTGATGCGCCGTGGACGTAAGAAGTTTAGCTATTGCGATTGGCTTCAAAGTAAATAACTCAAATGTTAAGCAAGTAGAGCAGACAACCAAAAAAGTTAAAACAGGCCTTGAACGTGTTGGCGATTCTGCTGATAAAGCTGGCAATAAAGTAGACAGTTTGTTTTCGAAGTTAAGCGGTCTTGCTATGTTCGCTGGCGTTTCGCTAACTCTTGGAAGTATCGTTAAAACGATTGACGAATGGAAAGTTATTGAAGGTCAGGTAAACAACGTAACAAAAAGCCAGCAGGAATCAAAAGCTGTTCAGAAAGAAATTTACAACATTGCTAGCCGTACTCGCCAGCAATATAAGTCTACAGCTGAGCTTTATACATCTGTTGCACGTAATGCGCAGGAGCTGAAGAAAAGCACAAAAGACATCCTGCTGTTTACCGAGGATGTTTCAAACGCAATGTTGCTCGGTGGCGGTTCTGCTGCATCCCAGGAAGCTGCGCTAGTACAGTTGGGACAGGCCTTAGGTTCTGGCACATTACGTGGTGACGAATTAAACTCTATTATGGAGCAAGCACCTAGACTTGCGAAAGCTATTGCCGAAGGCATGGGCACTACAATCGGACAGTTAAGGCAGATGGGCAGTGAAGGCAAATTGACTGCGCAAGATGTTTTTAATGCTATTCGTGGACAATCTGACCGCTTAAAAATGGAGTTAGGTAAAATGCCTTGGACTGTTGGACAGGCAACAAATAAGATGCAAAATGCGCTTGGAAAGTTTTTCAAAGAATTTGAGGATAAGACGGGCATAGTTGATGGCATAGCGAAACGCATGGCAAAATTTGCAGACTACATCGAGAACATTAACCTTGATAACTTTATTTCTGGGTTGCAAATTGCAGCGATTTATGCAGGCATTCTTTTCGGCATGGCAAAATGGAGCAGTTTTGTAATGATGCTCGGAACTGCTGTGAAGTGGATTGTTGCTATACGAGATGCTTTATTCTTGGCAACCGGGGCGCAAATAGCATTCAACAGCCAAACACGAAGGGGAGCGGCTATGCAGATGCTGTTAATGGGTAAATTCCTTCTGATTGCAGCTGCGATTGCTCTTGTTGTTTTGCTTATACAGGATTTTTATAAGTGGGTAACTGACCCGAAGGCAGACACCATGATGAAACGCTGGTTTGGAGATTTTGAACCTATAAAAAATAAATTCATAGACTTTAAAGACAGTGTTATTCAATGGTTTAGCGATATTGGAACAGCTATCGCTTTTGTGCCTAAGCTTATCTATGAGTTATTTAAATTGGCGTTTGAAGGCATTTGGAGTTTAACTTCTTGGCTGTGGGAAGGAATAGGCAATGCTTTTGTTTCCGGACTTGCTGCAATAGGCTATGTTATAGCTGGAGTTATTATGCTGTTTGTTAACGCTTTCAAGTTTATACAAGATAGTTTGACAGTTTTGGCCACATTCTTTGCTGATACCATAAATTCGGGATGGCAGCTAATAACCGGCTTCTTTGACAATATGATTAAATGGGTAAAAGACGCTATTAAGTGGGTTGACAACTTAATCAGCAAGCTGAACATCATGCAAGGCGTGAAAGATTTTGTGAACAGCAATATTATTGACCCTATTTCTAATTTTGGCAGCACTGCCGTAAACCGCTTGTTAGGCAATCCGACTACTACAAACACTTCATCTAGTATTTCCAATAGTGGTAACACGACGAATTATATCCAGGTTACAACTGCTAGCACTTCCCCGGAAGCAACAGCAGCTGCGGTAGGCAATGTTGTTAGTCGCAATAACGGCTGGCCAGTTGCTAACTACTTTCCTTTAAGCGAGGTATAGTAATATGCTTGCAGATATTTTAGGATACAACATTAAAAATCCTACGCAGGTTGGTTCTTTAAAGGTTGATATAGTAAAATCTTTTGAATACACCTATGATCAGGATGTAACAGGACACCCGGTAGAAACAGGTTTTGAAATTGCGGACCATATTGTCAACAAGCCTTTGAAACTGACAATGACCGTCGGCATTTCGTCTACCCCTGTAACGTGGTTCTATAAGAATGGGTGGGGAGAAAAGAAATTTGCTAACGGTTTACAACTTTTAGAGGAAATCAGAGATAAAAAGGAGCCTGTAACTATCATTCGTCCTGAAAAGAAGTACGACAACATGGTTATGACTTCTTGCCGAGTAAGCAAGCAGGATTCGTCAAAAAGCATTATTTATGTTGACTTAGCTTTTCAGCAGATTGTTAAGGTAACAACGCAGACAACAACGATACCGGAGAATGTCGTTACTGCATCGCAAGAGGAAAATGCAGGAGAAACAGCGGCGAACGCAGGCGCAGCAAAAACATCTTCTGTTGACGTTGGCGGAGGTTCTGTTGATGTTCCTGGCGGTAACGGTTCTGGCGGCATTAGTGATTCTCTAGGAAGCGAAACTTCAACAAACAAAAGCTGGCTTGCTGGCGGAGTAGATAATATTAAAAGCGGATTAGGCTTGCTGTTTTAGGAGGTAACATGATTACGATTAATTTTGCCGATGGCAATGATGTTGTTTTTAGCGTTCCTTTTGACGGCAAGAAATATAAAGTAAGAATGTGCTGGAACCATGAAGGGCAATTTTGGGCATTGCATCTTTGGGACGCTAATAACAATGTAATTCTTGCTAACGCTTGCGTTGTGCCGAAATTCCCCTTGTTGATGAATCATCATAAAAGTAATGCTCCGAGGGGAGAATTACTTGTCTTAACAGACAAAGAAAGTGTCGGCAGAGATGATTTTCAAAGCGGAGCAGCGACACTCGTGTATTGCACGGAAGATGAATTTTATGGAGGTTAGCTATGGCACAATTTGACCGCATCTATAAAATTACTCTAGGCGTACAAGGTTCTGACGGCGTTGTTATTGAAGCAAAGGCGAAAGAACAGGGATTAGAGATTGAGTTCGACATTGCAAAAAGTCTTGCTAAGCAAAGCAATTCCTGTTCACTGAAAATTTATAACTTGTCAAAAGCGACAGCCGATAAATTGGAAAGAGCAGATACAATCTGCATCCTTGAAGTGGGGTACAGCGAGGACGCTGGATTAAAGAGAATTTTCATCGGCTGGGTAACTGACTGTTATTCCTACATGAGCGGTTCTGACAAAGTAACAGAGATGAAGCTTTATGATGGGCACGTTGCTATCCGTGATAGTATCGTGTCCTTGTCTTACGCTAAAGATGTTAGCAGGAAGAAAGCTATTGACGATGTTGCAGCAGATATGGGACTTGTAGTAACGTATGCTGATGATTGTGAGTTTACGACTTTTGCGAATGGGTTTTCTTTTGTTGGTGCAGGACGCGAATGTCTGGATAAAGTGTGTGCTGGCACTGATTTGGAATGGAGTATCCAAAACAACACCTTGCAGATTATTAAGCAAGGCGGTAATACCAACGTGCAAGCTATCAAGCTTACTCCTGAAAGCGGATTAATTGGTTTTGTTGAAAAACTTCTTAAAGGTCCAACAAAGGCATCGAAACAAAAAACAAGTAAAAAGACTACCCAACCAAAAAGGGATAAAAAAGCAGGTTGGAATGTTAAATGCCTTTTGCAGCCTGTATTGAACCCAGGTGATTTGGTTTATATTGATTCGCAGGAAATAAAAGGCTGGTTCAAAATAGAAAGCTTAAAGCATAACGGCTCGTATAGCGGACAGAACTGGTATACGGAGCTTGAAGTGTATGAGATTGTACCGAAGGAGTGATTGGATATGAGCCTTGATGCAACAGCAGATACGCTGGAAGGATTGGAAAATCTTATGCAGCAAAAAATAGGCAATATTCATACCTGCTTGCCTGGTACAATCTTGTCTTTTGATGCTTCTACCTGCCTTGCCAGTGTGAAGTCAACGCTAAAGAAATACACCGCTGATGATAGGGTGCTTGAATATCCTGTTATCGACGGTGTTCCTGTTTTTATGCCCCATGCTGGAGCGGCACAGATTACCTATCCGGTAAAGCCTGGCGATAGTTGCTTAATAGTTTTTTCTGAACGCAGTATCGATGAATGGCTTGGTGTTGGAAGTGATGATAACCATGACCCTCGACAATATGATTTGACTGACGGCTTCTGTTTTGTCGGAATGATGCCGTCACAGTCAATTTCTGCTGAGAATGTGGAAGTTATTAACGGTGGAACAAAAATTAGCCTTACGCCTGGTAACACGATAAATATTGTGGGTAACATTAACGTGCAAGGGACAATTACTTGCACAGGAGATGTACAAGGTGGCGGTATTAGTCTTATCGGTCACACTCATTCTTATCATCATGGAACTACGAGTTCGTCACAGTAAAGGAGGGACGCTATGAAGAAAGAAGATGTTTTGAGAGCCTATGAGGAACAAAAAACTGCTTGCATTGCAGCGTTTCCTACGCTGACAAGCTCGTGGACGTATTTTGTCCAACTTGAAAAAGCTATTGATAGCTATTTTAGCAATGTCGATAGTGTGTCTGATGCTGTTCGTGCTGTTATTCGTGGTGCTTATGTATCGCAGACAAAAGCTGCGTTAAAGTGCAAAGATGATGAAAAGTACGGCATCAAATACAATGCTGATGTAGGCAGTATTGATTTAACGCCGTATTGGTATGCGTGGGAATGGTTAAAAGAAAATCTTGTCGATAAAATCAAATATACTACATCTGAAACATCTGCACAGGCAGAAGGAAGTGCTGGCGAAAAGATTGTTGATGCTGAACAGCCGGAGCTTGATACTGTTATTAAAGATATTCTGACAGCTAGAGTTACTGAATCTACGCAGATTAATGATTATGCTGAGTCGTTCTGGCAAGGTAACAGCAAAATGGATTTCGTTTGCCTTGTAGAGGATAGAGGTAATGTTGTAAAAACACCCAACAAGAAAGAGATTGTTGAAAAGCTTTATCTTGATTGTGGTCTGCTTGCACAAATTCAAGAGAACGGATTGGATATATATGTTCCTAGTTATTTAGGAGGTGATGCAAGTGCTTGATTTAGCTTTAAACGCAAAGACACATGACCTTGCACTTAATGGTGATGTGCTATTTATCGACAATGTTGAGCGTGTAGCGCAGCAGATAAAAATTCAGCTTCTTACGTTCCTTGGGGAGTGGTTTTTGGACGTTACGCATGGCGTACCTTATCTTGATTATGTGCTTGTCAAAAATCCAAACTTCACGCTAATCAGAGAGCTTTTCCGTGAGCAAATTTTAAAAGTTGACGGAGTAAGCAATTTAGTGAGCATTGATATTGATTTTGAATCTACTACACGAAAAATGTTATTAAGTTATGAAGCAGAAACTGAATACGGCATGATTGTAAGGAAGGAGGTTTTAGGCTATGGAGTACGGAGTAACAGTTAACGGTTTTGTCAGAAAGCGTTTGCCGGAGATTCGTGAGGATATTTTTAAAAGCTTGGAGCAAAATTTAGGCTCAACAGTTAGCCGTCAACCTAACAGCATGATAGGCGTTCTCGTTGGCGTGTATGCTGCTGAACTTGACCGAATGTGGCAACTTTTAGAGCGTGATTATTATGACCGCTCGCCGATTAGTGCCAGCGAAGGCAGCTTAGATAATACGCTTGCTTACACCAATGTGCAGCGCAAGAAAGCTCAGGCAAGCTATCTCTATGCTGTATGTTATGGACGCAGCGGAATGGTTCTTCCTGCTAACTGCCAGATTAAAGATGTTTCCGGCTACAAATGGAATATCATTGAAGAAAGTACAATCACTCTTAATGACTGTGTACATGTAACGCTAGAAGTTGAAACGCCAACTAAAGGGAAGGTTTACAGTGTGCAGTTTGATAATGATGCAGTTATAAAATACGCAGCACAGGAAAATGATACTGCGTTGATTGTCGCTGTTGCCTTGGCTTCTCAGAGTGTTCCTAAATGGCAAGGCAGTATTGTTGAAGGCAAATTGGTTTTTGAACGCACAGACAGGCGATATGGAGCTGTCGTTGTGCCTAACGAATCATTTGTGGTTACGCAGGTCGGCAGTCCTATTCGTTTTGATTGTGAGGAATACGGAGAAATTGAACCTTTGTTAAACAGCGTAAATTATATTAACACAAATTATGACGGCTGGTTTTCTGTTAGCAACGAATCTGAAACATATGTAGGCCGCGACTATGAAACAGCATCAGAAGTCCGTCAGCGTTATGCGTCTGCTGTGTTCAGAAACAGCATAGGAATGAAAGAAAGTATTAAGGCTGCATTACTTGAATTGCAGGATGTTACCAGCGTAACTATTTATGAAAACCGCACTGATGAAACAGTTGATGGCTTAAAACCTCATTCTTTCCAGGCTATTGTTTTCGGTGGTGATGAAGAAGCTATTGCTCGCACTATCTTAAATGTTGCACCTTTAGGCATTGATACAAACGGCGATATTTGCGTTCGCATTGAGGATAGCGAAGGTGCATCGCAAGATGTATGCTTTAGCCGTCCGCACGAGGTACAGATTTATGTCAAGGTTATCATCAAAGAATATAACGAAGAAATTTTACCAGGTGACGCAATCGATAAAATTAAAAATATCGTTGTTGAACAGATTAGCAAACTGTCGATGGGCAATGATGTTATTTATCAGCGTTTGCTTGGTCCTATTTACAGCGGCGTTGACGGCATTAGCTATATCGAGTGCAGTGTGTCTAAAGATGGTCAGACGTATAAACAGGAAAATATTTCGATTGAACGTAATGAGCTGGCAGTAACAAAGCTTGCTAATGTTGCTGTAGCCTTGGAGTTATGATTATGACTACAAGCGAAAGAATGTATAACCATCTGTTAAGTCAATTTCGTAACAAGCCTAACATTAAAGCTTTTCTTAATGCCGTCGGAAACGAACTCGATAGCATAGATAAAGTAAGGGAGCAGATAAGGACGCAGATATGGCCAGATACGGCAGTCGGTAAGCAGCTTGATATTTGCGGTGAAGTTGCTGATATTTCTCGCCGTGTTGAAAATGCTATTGCAATGGATTTTTTCGGTTTTCCTGATCATGGCAACATGGGATTCGGACAAGCTCCGTTCCGCAGGATGTACGATAACTATTTAACGTCCAGTAATTTAAACGACCGTTATTATCGTCTTGCCGTTAACTCAAAGATTGAGAAAAATACAACTGACTGCTCTCGTGTCAGTACTATCCATAGCATAAAGAATGTTTTTAACGTTCAACGTATTTCCGCTGTAAATGCCGGAAATGCCAAAATGCGCATAGGAATAGGGCGTTTAGTAACAAACCAAGAAAGCCGTTTGATTGATGCACTGAACCTTATTATCCGTGGCGCAGGTATTGGCGTGATTTATGTCTATTCTTTTGATGCTACAAATACGTTCGGGTTTAGTAGAAGCGGAGAAAATCCCTATAGGTTTAAAGGTTTTAATCAAGGAACATTCGCAAGGATTATAAAAGTGAAAGGGGGACTTGTTGAATAATGGTAATGAAACAGCCTACTTTTGATTTGATTTTTGGTAGTAGTGCAAGCATTGGTGAGATGATTGATTCTTGGCCTGAGCTTGATTACCTGCGTGGTTGGGGTTATCTTGACAAAGGAGAAGCGCCGCCGCTTGAATACTTTAATAAATTGCAAAATGTTAGCGATTTAAAAAGCCAGTACCTTTTTAACAGTTTAAACATCCGGAAGAACAATACATCTTATGCAAATGGCGACATCGTATTGTCACCCAACTTGCCTAAAAGTGTTGTCTTAGCTTGTATTGTTGGTGGTGATACTGCTGTAAGTGAACCGGATTTTAGCAGAGCTACAATCGGTGCAACTTATGTAGACGGTTCGGTAGCTTGGGAAGTTATTCCACGAGCTTATAGGTTACAGACAGCAACAAATGTTGAAATTCAGAATGTAATTACAAAGGAGCTGGCATAATGGCTAACTTGCAAAAATTAATTGATCTTGACGGATTAAGCTATTTTTTAGGACAGATTAAAGCTAAATTTGTTCGTTCCGTAAATAATATAAAGCCTGATTCTAGTGGAAATATTAATATCGCTAATATGACAGGCGCAACATATAACAGTTCCGGTAAAGCAGGACTTGCGCCAATTCCGGCAGCAGGAAAGCAGGATATGGCGTTATGCGGCGATGCTACATATAAAGTTCTTCCTATTTCTGGTGGAGGTACAGGACAAACTACCGTTGCTGGTGTTCGTTATGTTTTGGGTTTAGGTAATACAAACGGAGCGTTGCCTATTGCTAATGGTGGCACAGGGGCTACAACTGCCGAAGCTGCAAGAAAAAATCTTGGCATTGATAGTATAGGCGTAACGATGATTACCTATACAGAATAAGAGGTATATTATGGCTGATAAAGTAGATGTAGTTACATCGTGGAGCAATGCTGGAACCTATACCTTTACTGTTCCTGAAGGCGTTACTGAAATTACCGTAGAGATTTCAGGAGCTGGAGCTGGCGGTTACGGAAGAAATTACAACAATAGTGGTAGCGGTGGTAGCGCTGGTGAAGGAAGCGGCGGTGAAGGAAGCGGCGGTGAAGGCAACTAAGGTGCGTATGAAAAACTTTAGCGAAGAAATACATGACCTTAATGACCTGGGTGCTATTTATCTTTTACTTGGTACTGCTTGCAATATGTCATGTAGGCATTGTAGTCAAACACCCATTAAGGGTTGCTTTAATCTTTCCCCACATGGAAAAGAGTTATCACAAGATGTTAAAGACTTTATACTTATGTGGAGTAACCTTCCTTGGAAGTACACTGAAAATAATCCTCGCCGATTATATTTTTGGGGCGGAGAGCCTTTACTTTATTGGGAAACCATTAAGAAGCTTGTGCTTGAATTTAAGAAAAACGGCGTAAAGAATGTTAGTTATAGGATTTTCAGCAACGGATTGCTTTTAAATGATGAAATAGTTGACTTCTGTAACGAACATGATATTTGGTTTATTATGAGCTATGATGCACCAAATGCAAGAGCGGCGAGAAATGCAGTCCCTAGCAAAGAAGCCTGCAAAAAGTTTTTACGTATAAGAAAGAGAACGGTTAATACTGTTTTTAGTGCTATTAATGACAATATGGTAGAAGCTTTTGAATGGTTACATTACACTTTTCCCGAAACTGAAATTACTTGTGGGTTTATGAATGTATTAAGTGAGAATACTCCATTGGATTTGTATGAGTTTAAACCGAATGCAGTAAAAAAAGCGGTTAAGAATTTGTGGTTAATCGCAAATTCTGATGATAAGATTGCTCCTTATATTCGACATTGGTTCTATTCAAAAATTTTGCGTGTAAGGAATTTTGATACAGAAGAATTTTATAGGTATCCTTATCCCCCTTGCCGTCCCGCTATTGTAAGTCTTAGTGTAAATTTTAATGGAGAAGTTATGCTGTGTCACAATACCAATAGAATTGTTGGGCATATTTCAGATAACTTTATGGAGTTGCAAGAAAAACATAGAAAAATCTTCAAGGAACTTTTGCCTGTTAAATGCAAAACTTGCGAGCATTTGGATATTTGCCGTTGCATTTGTCCCATTGCAGTGCAGAAAGATGGTGAATTATGTTATTGTGATTACTTGCGAGAATTTTGGAGTGCGATAAAAGAGGTGATGCCAAAATGACTATAGGTTATGGCGAACGTGTAACAAGAGTTATTAGTGTTACACCTGGCACGCAGTACACCGTTACTATTGGCGCTGGTGGAAAAGGCGGCAAGGGTGTAACAGCCTACGATTCTGATTATGTTTATGGTACAGCCGGAGAGGCTTCTTCTGCATTAGGCGTGACTGCCAGAGGTGGAATTTATAATGCGAGTAATACATCCAACTATGCTGATAGTGATTCTCCTGTTGGTAAGTCGAGTTCTACGCAAGGCAGTACAGGCGGTAACGGTGTAGACGGATTTTGCATTTTATCTTATAAGGTTGATAAAGATAAGTATTCCCAAAAAATGAGTAGCATTCCGAAAACTGTTTTTGAGATGCAAAAAAAAGACGGCTCAAAGTATCTGCTGTATAAAGATGTAGTTACGTTGAAGCGTGTAAGGCTTATATATAAAACTGTAGGTACATACAGTTTAAGAATCCCGGCTGGCATTACAAAAATATATGTTACTGGTTGCGGTGGTGGAGCAGGCGGTATTACTGTTGGTGCTTATAATTCCTGCCCCACGTTGGATATGCAAGCAGGAAACGGTGGAGATACAAAAGTTGGCAGTTATGTTATTCCTGGTGGACAAGGTGCAACTGCTACTTTAAGAAGTGGTAATGTAATGACTGTTAATCAGCCTGTTGCTTCTAAAAACGGTGTAAGAGGTCAATATGTTACCGCTAGAAACAGGGATTTTTCTGTACATGGATATGGTTTTCCTCTTAACAAGAATGGTGTTGCTACTTTAGCAGACGTAATGGGTAAGGTTGGATATTACTATGCTAATGTGCTTGGAACTAAAGATAGCGTAACCTATGCATCTACAGGAACGTTTGAATCGTTTAACATCTATGGTGCAGGTGGCGGTTCGTTTCACTTCTTTGACTCTGATGGCACTTCTAATCAAATTGGTGTTGCAGGAAATAGCGGTGCTTATGTTGCTGATGCAGAAGTTGAAGTAATTCCAAACAGCACGATTCAGATTGTTGTAGGTGCAGGAGGTAAAAACACCTTTTATAGTAATGACAACGACTATGCAAGCCGTTTTAGAGTGAGTGACGGAACACAAGGTTTTGTTATCATTGAATACGGTGGAACAACACCATATATACCTACAGTAAATAGAAATTCTGAATTGACGTGTAAATGCTATTTAGATGATAATGTTATTATGGGAAGCACAGTTACAGTTAATGGGGAAACACACCATACTAATCAATTAGGAGTATTCTCTTTTATTAAAACATGGGGTAGAAAAGAGAAGCTTACATTTGAATATATTGATAGTAGTGGAGTTTTACATACTGCTATATATAACGTGCAATACGGGGCAATAGAAGTGCTAGAAGTGAAATTTATATCAATTGTAGCAGGAAAACAGCACTTTAGTTCTTCTGAAACCACGGCATCTTTTACTGTTCCGATTGGTATTACAAAAATTAAAGTTTATGCAGATTGCCTAATAGCTGATGCACCATTTGAAGAGGAGGTTAGCTATGCAATTTCTGTTATAAATAACAGTACAAAAAAAGTATGGGGCAGTGGATATAGTTACTCCAACCTTGAGGATGAAGGTAACACCGACCACCAAGACATGCACAGTATAGTTGCAGTTACAGCTGGGAAAACGTATACTCTGACCCTTAATATTTCTGATTCTGTTGATGGAGTTGCATTTAGTTGGGGCACTGATATTAATGAGTTGACTGCAACGGTGAGTGATTTATAAGGAGGTAAAATAATGGCAAGTACAACAGGTAAATTAGAGAAAATTCATGTATTCCCTAGTTACAATAGCTTTAATAAAAATATCTCTAGTGTAGCAAGTGATGACTTTGCTTTTGTTAAGACAGATTTGCTGGATAAGTTAGCAGGTAACACTACACCTACCCTTGTAGCGTTGATTGATTGGGATACCATGAAAACAAGAAACGGTGGAACAGATGTAAGAAACATAAATAACACAGCAAAAGGAATTAAAGCCTATGGTGGCGATTCTTCTTTTCCAACAACATCGGGTGGAAGTGACAGTAGAAAAGGCACAATAATGCTTAAAGAATCTTATACACTGTATGATAAGATTTTGGTGGTTGGCAGTGATGATAGTGGTATATATACATCATACGCATTGTATGATGTTTGGGAATTACAAAAAGCATTTTCTGAAGGATATAGTTTTTATCTTATTGGTAGGGGCTCTTATTGGTGCCTGTATTCAGGAGTGCAATCTGGAACAACTACTCACCCCCTTTCGACAGATACTATTTGGTACACCGAAGTTCAAAACAGCTCCATCATTGAAATTTATGGTGTTAAGTATTGAGGAGGTGAAATAAATGTTTTATTTGTTTAAAAACAAAAAAGGTATTGCTGTTAGTGCTTCCGAAGATTCTTTAAAAAACTACATTGCAGGCATGGATAACGGTATTGATGAGTATGTTATCATGAATATTAATTCTTCTGTTACTCCTACCGATTTTTCTCTTGATGAAAATGGTGATGTGGTTTTTCCTAAAGATGATGAGGAGCTTGTTTTAGCGTTTCAAAAGAAACTTAAGCTGAAAGAGATTAACGAGTGGACAGCAAGCAACATTACAGGCGGCTTTGTTAGCAGTGCCAGCGGCGAGGCTGTACGCTATGACAGCGACAAGGAAACGCAGCTTACGATGCAAGGTATAGCCCTCAATGTCAGCACGCCGCTTTTTGCTGCAAAGTATCCTAACGGCTGCCCTGTGCGTGGCGTGGCTGAGGATGCAGAAAGCAAAACTGTATATTGGCTCACGCCCGAACAGGTTATGCAGTGGATGGCGGATTTGTCGATGCATATCGGCACCTGCAAACAAGCAGGCTGGGCAAAGCAGGCAGAAGTAGATGCTTGCAAAACAGTTTTTGAACTCGACAACATAGAATTGTAAGAGGTTAAAACAATGCAAATTAAAATTATTATAAAAACACAACGCCTTACTTTAAGCAGCAATAAAATTGTGTGTGGAACTAATAATTTTATTGAATGTTTATTTGATTTTCAGTCTTCTGACTGGACCGAACTTGAAAAATGGGCATTATTTAAGGATGGGCAAAATACCTATGAAATGTATATCCAAGATAACAAATGTATCATTCCTGCCCAATGCATTTCTGATCAAGGCGAAGTTATTATGTCTGTTGTTGGACGAAACAACGGTAAGAATATAACTGCAACAGCAGAAGACAAATTGTTACTTATCTCCGGTCGAGCTTTTGATAATCCTGACGAAGAACGATTAACGCCGACTTATCTGGAAGAAGTTCTTGGCAAAGTACGCGATGAGAGCTTAAAGGCCGCTACAAGCGAAGCCAACGCCGCTCAGAGCGCACAGGAAGCAGCAGACAGTGCGGCGGCAGCGTTGCAGTCCGAAAAGAACGCTAAAGCCAGCGAAAGAGCAGCTGAGACTAGTAAAGAGGCGGCGGCTCAGAGTGAAGCCAACAGCAAAACTAGTGAAGATGCTGCAAGAGGTTATGCTGATGATGCGGAGGCAAGCAAAGGCGCGGCTGCGGCGTTAGCGGTTCAAGCTGCTGGCAGTGCAAACGCGGCGGCTGATTCTGCAACGCAGGCTGCTGACTCTGAAAAGAAAGCCGCGCAGTCTGAAAGCAATGCTAAGCTTAGTGAAGGCAATGCGAAGACAAGCGAAACAAATGCTCAGAGCAGTGCTTCCGAGTCCGCTCAGTCTGCTGCAAACGCAGAGAAGAGCAACAAGAGCGCAGAAAAACACTCTACCGATGCTGGGGCGTTTGCCGATAATGCAGAGCTATCAGCGCAACAGGTCACAGAGCTGGCGGAGCAGGTTAATCGTGACGCTATGCAGGTAGTAAGTGATAAAAAAACTGTTACCGAGCTTACAGGTCAGGCGGTCAAGGCTGCGGGCAATGCTCAAACCTATATGGAGCAGGCAGGGCAAATCAAGGCTGACACGCAGACAATCACTGACAGCGCATTACAGGCCATGGGTAAGCTTATCACTAAGGCGCAGGCTGATATTAATGCACAGGGTACGGAGATTATCACACAGGCAACGGCACAGGCTGATAGGGCGCAGAGTGCGGCTGACGGCATCAGAGATACCGCTGATACATTGCAGGCTGACAACGAGCACCTTAAAGCTGAGCTAAAACATGCTAACCGACGTATATCCGTGCTTTACGATTTAGGCAAGGGCATTACCCACCGCTACGAGACTGATAATGATACTGCGTACTCTAAGGATATTCCCAGCGGTGCAAAAGTCATGGACGTAAAGCTGATAGGCGGTAAGAGCGTTGTGGGGAATCAGATGCTTAGACATGATGTGTTTATCGACAAAGAATCCAACGGCATCACACTCACAAATAATAATGATGGTAGCATTACACTTAGTGGTGTTTACACTGAAGATGCTTATTTTTACAGCTTAAAAGATTCCCATGGAATGTCGCTTACCGCCAGGCACAAATATTTGTGTATGTTAAAAGGTTTTAAACATGCTACATTTTATGATGGTAGCTGGAGATACTTTGCTGGACACAAATCAGGTAGCGGATTTTTGAACAATGCATATAACATCACAACCAGCGAGGATGGGCAAATCGGAACATCGGTGCTTGCTATAAGAAACATAGAGAGCGGAACAGTAATCAGCGAAACGGTTTACCCACAACTCGTCGACCTTACCCAAATGTTCGGCACAGGCAATGAGCCAACATTAGAGCAATGCCGTGAGATTTTTGTCAATGATTACTACCCTTACAATGCAGGCACACTCGTGTCAGCCGATGTTACCGCTGTGCAGGTGGGTGATAAAGTTATCTCCCTGCCTAACAGCATCTCACTAAAATCAGCAGGCAGCGTGTATGACAGCTTAGAGTTTTATGAGCAGGATGGCAAATACTACCAAAAGCATACGCAGAGGGTAGGGGTGGTTGATTTAGGGACACTGTCGTGGAAACTGCTCAGCACTACCGATGGTATATATTGGGCGTTAATCGCAAATCAAGCTCTATATACTACAAATTATAATTGCTCTTACTATACGCCATCACCAAAATATTATAATGAATTAAATGATATGGAGATAACTGGCAATAGCGGCAATGGAGGTGCTTGTTGGATTAAAAATACTGCGATTGGCAGTCCAGATGACTTAAAAGCATCACTACCAGGCGTCCTGCTGTATTACGAGCTTGCAACGCCAATCGTCACAGTCACAGAGGTGGACAACCGCTTTGATGCCGTCGACTGCAAGGCTGGCGATAAAATCACGTTTGTTGGCAACAGCGATTACCATTTGCCCGTACCAAACGAGGAAGAATATCTTATCGCATTAAACGAGGTGACAGCATGAGCAGACAAACAATGGCAAAAAAATTAAACCTTACGCCTGCTGATTTTGGCGTTGAGGATTTACAACAGCGTTACACACGTCTTGTGCAGGATTACATGGACAAAACAGTGCAGGCCAAAGGCTATGACGATGTTTTTACTTGCATCAGCTATGTAGATTCTACGGACGAGATTTTTCGGCGTGAGGCACAAGCTGTCCTTGCGTGGCGTGATAAAGTATGGCGATTATGCTATGACGTGTTAGCCGAGGTTAAGGCAGGTAGGCGTGCCGTACCGTCTGAGGCTGAGTTGTTGGCGATGTTGCCTAAATTGGAGTGGTGAGGTGTTTTATGTTTGAATCAACGGTACAGACGGTAATAAATATTATCGCTGGCGCTATCATTTCCTATATTTTTGCGTTGTATCACCAGAAGAAAAAAGAAAATGATGCTCTAAAAGCTGGACTACAAGCTCTTCTGCGTGACAGAATTATCCAGGCTTACAATCACTATGTAGACGAAAAAGGCTGGATACCCATCTATGCTATAGAAAGCATTAACGCTTGCTACAAAAGCTATGAAGCTCTTGGCGAGAACGGAGTTATCAACGGCCTAATGGAACAGTTAAACGGTTTGCCGAACTACGAGCCGCACGAGAAAGGATAAAAAATGAAAAAGTTATTGAATATGTTAAAGAAAGACGAGAACACACTGAGTATCGGCAGAATGTGTGCCGTGCTGGCGTTTATCTTGTTCAGTGTAATTTCTCTTTACCTTGCGTTTTTCGTTAAGACATGGGGCAACTACGAAGCCTTTGCTATGGCTTGTGTATCTTTCATGCTTGCTCAGCTTGGCAACAAGTATGTAGAGACAAAAGCTATGAAAGTGAAGAATGACGAGTAAATTTTGAGTAACACTACTTGACTTTTTTACAAAAATGCACTTGACTAATTTTCACTAAAAACGCTGAAAGCTAGATGTGGCAATGGCTTTGAGGTGTAATGATGTTGTTGCAAAAAGTCAAGTGACACATATTTGACACACATTTTAGAAGATAAGCAACAACTTAACCAAACAACTAAAATGTGAAATTAAGAAGTGAAATTAAAGGAGTGATAGTAATGATTATTACAGGTATGGCGCACTTTGAGAGTGTATGCAAAAACAAATTAGTAGAATGGTACAACCAATCCGACAACATTAACCATGGCCCGAACGACGTTCAGCCTATTACGCTAGAGAATGTCTATGTGGTTTGGGCGTGCAAGACGTTGCAGAATTACAAGGCGTTGTTATCAACGACCGTGAGCGGTGATGGCATCTATGCGGAGTACACCTACAACGGCGACAAGCAAGAAATGTATGAGGACGTATACAAAAAAGTTTCTAACCGCTGCTTAAAAAGTGAGTGAGGTGATAGCTATGGACTGGAACAAAAGCCTTGCAAGAGAAATTGCTAAAGGTATTATTGCAACAGGCGTTGAGGGAGACTTTGACAGCGTGGCGAAGTCTACCGCCTACGCTTATCCGTCAATTTCCGTTAGCCAGTGGGAAGGGAACAGAGCCGATGAGCTTTTAAGAGCCATTCCAGGCGGCGAGGAATTTGTAGGACAAACCTATATTGACATTAAGGCAAGCGGAGAATTGCCGACATTGAAAGAGCTGCTTAGAAGCGACGCAGGTAAACAGGCAGCACTTGATCAGCTTTCTCATGATTGCCTGCAATACGTCGAGGCGCTTCAGCAGGTGCCGACGTTGGATGATACACGCTGTTTGATTTATGCTGGCATGTGGTGTCCTACGTCAACCTACGTTGTAAAGCGTTTCTTGGAGAATCGTTTCGAACGTGTTAACCTGCGCAGCCTTGAAGCGTTGAACAAGCTGTTCAAAAATTATTACTGGATAGCTGCCGACGTTGGCGAGATGTATAGAGTTGGTTATGCCAACAGAGCAGACAATACATATCAGTATGTTGCTGGTATTGATTTAACTACACCGTATGGCGTACCTGCGTATGGCTATGCAGGAAACGGACGATAAGAAGGAAGGTGACAACATGGAAGAATTAAAAGCTTTTGTTGCTGATAAGAGATTTTTGGTAGGCCTTGTTTTGGGCTTTGCTCTTGGTGCGCTGCACCATTATTTTGGACTGTGACGAGGTAAAAATGACAGATGAAACGAGACGTAAAATTGACAAGGCTGTTAAAATCAGCATTATTGTTGCTAGCCTTTTGCTTATCTGCAATGACGTGTACTGGCGTTGGTACGGCGGAAGCAGCTCCACAGCAGATAACAATGTCAATCGCACAATGGAACAGCTTAAAGCAAGAAACGAATCTGCTAGAAGCGAAATTGCAGATAGCGAGCGATATGTTAGCGACGCAGAAAAGCACGTCGAGCGAGCTGATGCAACAATTAGCAGAAGCGAGGTTACAGCTAAACGAAACGAGGAAAGCACTGAACAGCTCCAAAAGCTCATTAGCGAATGCCAAACAATCGTTAGACGACAGCAAGGTATTATACAAGACGTTGACCGAGCAAATGGAGTTAGAACGCAAGAGAGCGAGAAGAATTAAGCATCAGCGTAACCTGTACGCAGGGTGTGCGATATTCGTTCTTGCGTATGCGGTTGCAAAATGATTTTCGGTATGGTATAATAGATTTTGTCAATAGGGTGTTTCTACTATGATACATCCGAACTCTAAGCACTTCATTGATTGCGCCAACAATCTTTGAGGTGCTTTTATTATGCTTTGATTTATTAGTGACTGTCTGTTTGTCGATGTGATATAATATATTTATTAAATATATTATATGGGGTGATAGGATGAATGATAACGAAAATATTAAGCAGGAAGTTTTGCCTGCTGGTATGGTAACAATGTTGTTTGCTGAAAACAAAAGAATTATTGATAAGCAGTTTTATATCATGGCTGGAATGTTGTTTGCCAACATCGGTCTGATTGCACTGCTTGCTTATGTTTTAAAAAGGTGATTTAATGAGAGAACTGCTAAAAAGCGCGAGGATATGGATGACCGAAAGCTCGCGCCGCTCATTTTATGCAGTGCTTCAAGAAGCGAAGATAACGCCACGGCAAATGAAAATCTGTGAGATGAAATTTGTTGACGGCAAAATGAATTATCAAATCGCAATGGAGCTGAACATCTCCACTAAAACTGTTGACAGAGAAATAAGCACTGCGTATAAGGCTATTAATCGAGTGCTTTCTAAATGAAGTAATCCCCATTAAGAGAAGTGTAAAAGCTTTTCTTAATGGGGATTATTTTTTTTGCTCTTTTTTTGCTGTCTGAATCGTGTCTAAATTATGTCCGAATGTATAGGAGAATGTGTCTTTAGCTTTAGGGATTATTTTTATTGCTACCACTTAAAATATAGGTGAGGTGATAAAGATGTACGGAAATTATTACAATCCTTATGGAGCTACACAGCAGATGCAACAGAGGTTAGCTAATCTGCAACAGCAACAACAAATGTATCAACAACCAATGCCTACAATTATGCCCCCTGCACAGCCAAATGCATATCAGCCTGTACAGCAAATTAAAGGCAGACCTGTTACAAGCATTGAAGAAGCACGAGCAGCGCAAGTTGACCTTGACGGAACGAGTACATATTTTCCTGCTCCTGCCGAAGGAAAAATTTATGAAAAGCTTATAGGCATGGACGGCTTGCCGATTTTTAGAGTTTATCAGCTTCAGCAGGACGGTGGTATGCAAGCTCCTGCCTACGCTGACAATAACACAGTGCTAGCATTGCAAAGACGCATTGAAAAGCTCGAAGAACAGATTGGGGGAATGACGAATGATGAACATATTCCAGATGATGCAGATGGTGCAGCAGGCAGGAAATCCAATGGGACTAATGCAACAGTTCGCAGGACAAAATCCGCTAATGAGTAGGGCGATGCAGATGGGGCAAGGTAAATCGCCAGAGCAGATGCAAACTCTTGTGAGGAATCTTGCCAAACAAAAAGGCATGAACGATGAACAGCTTAATCAGTTTTTAAATCAATTCGGCTTAAAGCTTCAATAGGCGCGCAATGAAGCTTTGCATATATTTATTGGAGGTGAAAAAATTATGGAAGGTGCAAACATTGTCCCTGTAATGGACATGAATCGAAACAATGGTTATGGTGACTGCTGGGGCGGCGGTATGTGGTTTATGTGGATTATCGTTCTTTTCGCTCTTATGGGCGGTTGGGGCGGCAACTGGAATAACCGTGGTAACATGGGTGCTGAAATTTTTGCTAATGGCAGTATGACACGTGATCAGATTGCAGACCAATTTTCCATGCAGGATATTAAAGACGGTATTCGTGGTGTTCAGAATGGCTTATGTGATGGTTTTTACGCTCAGAACAGCACTATGCTGAATGGTTTTAACGGTGTTCAGCGTGACATTATGCAGACTGGTTATCAGCTTGGTAGTGAGATTGCCCAGAATCGTTTCGCTGCTCAACAGTGCTGCTGCGAGCAAAAACAAGCTATTGCTTCTCTTGGCTACGAAACTAACCGCAATATTGACGCAGTACGTTACGAAAATGCACAAAATACTTGCGCTATCGTAAACGCTGTAAAAGAGGACGGCGAAAAGACTAGGGCAATTATGGTAGCTAATCAGATTCAAGATTTGAGAGATAAGCTTGCCGATAGAGATAGGGATTTGCAGACAGCTAATTTCCATTTATCTCAACAGGCACAGAGTGCAACCCTTATCGGTATGCTGAGACCTTACCCGCAGCCCGCTTATCTGACAAATAGCCCATATCAGAGCATTGCTGCTAACGTAGCTGGTGCTTGTGGCTGCGCTTATAATGTAGGCTAAAAATAAGTTATGTGCATTAACTGCACTGTATTAGGGGCGGTGCAAGCCGTCCCTATTGCTTTAAAAAACGATAAAATTTAAAGGTATCAAGAAAATACCTTGATTGCGTAAAGAGGTGAAAATAAATGATTTGCTACGAAAAATCTTCTTTGAACTCTGCGGCTGTTGCTGCTCAGTCTGTTGCAGCTAATGCTTTTGTTAGCTTTCCTATTAATAATCTTCTGACTGGCGTTGCTATTAAGCATCCTGCTGGTAGCTCTAGTGTTAGCCTTATTCGTGGTTTATACCTTGTCAGTGTAAATGCTGATGTTGTTCCTGCTGCTGCTGGTAATGTAGGCTTACAGCTTTTAAGCACAACGGAAAGCACATCTTCTGTTATTAATGGTGCGGAAAGCATTGTTACTGGCGTTGCTGACACAGCTGTGAATATTTCCTTTACCACGTTGGTTCGTGTGCGTCCGTCCTGCTGCGCTGTGAATAATACAACTAGTTTGCAGGTACAGGCAACGGCAGCGGCAACAATTAACAGGGCAGCTATTAGCGTGGTTAAGCTTGCGTAAGGAGGTGTGGTTATGCACTCCTATAAAGAGTATTGGAACAAGATTATAGGTGATGATACAAAAGAGAGAGCAATGGAAGAAATTGTTTGCAGTGCATTAGAAAAGCTTAAGATGCATTGCCCAGACCTTTTTTATCGCACGTTGTATGACTTGCACTGCGTAGCCTATGGTCCTCATTTCGATGAAGCACTTGCAAAACTTGCAGTTAGCAAGATGCAGAACACGGATGGCACTAATGGTGAGCATTGGACGTATGAGCAGACCAATCAACTTGCAGAGCAGCATAATATTAAGCATAAAGCTGATTGGTATTATGTGCTGAATATGGTGTATAGTGATTATGGTGCAGTGTTCAGCGGTGATACCGGAACACTTGTCAAGATTGCTAAAGCTTATATGTGTGACCCTGATGCTCCTAGCGGAAAAGTCCTTGACTTATGGGTAGCTCAAATGAGAGCCAAGGAAAGACAATAATTATATTATTTGCACCTGCTATAAGCATATGCTATAATATATGTGTGGTTTGGTTTGAATTTGTTTCCATTTCGGTATCTCAATTATCTTCTTATTACATACGGCTACAAAGAAGCAGGTTTAGTCAGCCTGCTTTTTTGCTTATGAGTTCCAAATGAGTTCCAAAATAAAAGCAACTAAAAAAATGAAAAAAATAAACGAAAAGATATGCACTATGCAGTAAAAAACACTTGCAAAAAAGTGGCTGATTTGGTAAAATCAGTAAAAGGGACTGTAGTAGTACGGTCCCTTTTATTACGTTATGAAGCATTTATGCTTTAAAATAAAGCAAATTTACAATTATGTCATAACTGAAGCTGCAATCTATGCTACAATATATCTATATTATTGTAGTTAAAAATCCGGCCTGTGCCGGCGATAGAGAGGAGGCTCATTAGTTGAGCAAGAAAAGTGAAACCTCCTGGCAGGATTCTGCCAGTGATTGGCTTGTTTCGATTATTATTGCGGTAGCACTGGCATTCTGCATCCGCACCTTTTTGGTAGAGCCTTATATGGTAGAAGGCTCCTCTATGTATCCTACTCTGGTAAACCATGAGCGTCTTGTCGTTGATAAGCTGAGCTACTTTGTTACCGACCCGAAGAAGGGCGAAATCGTAGTTTTCCGCTTCCCCAAGGATCAGACGCGTGACTTTATCAAGCGCGTTATCGCAGTTGGCGGTGACACTGTGGAGATGCAGCAGGGCAAGGTATTCGTCAACGGCAAGCAGCTGAACGAAACCTATATCTACCACAATGACCCGAAGGGCAAAAATATTTCTGATTACCGCAAGGTAGTTGTTCCCAAGGATACCATCTTTGTATTAGGTGATAATCGTAATAACTCTGAGGACAGCCGTTTTGCCGACGTTGGCTTTGTGCCGCTGAAGCTGGTTAAGGGACGTGCGCTGGTAGCTTTCTGGCCGCTGGACAAGATGCGCGTGCTGAAGGCTGATACGGGTATGGGCGAATGATGCTGGAGGATTTTAAGATTCAGTGGTTCCCCGGTCATATGACCAAGGCGAAGCGCATGATGGAAAGCCAGATTAAGCTGGTTGACGTTGTTGTGGAGATGCTGGATGCGCGTATTCCTCGCTCCAGTACCAACCCCATGCTGCAGGATATCCTTGGCAGCAAGCCGAAGGTTATCGCACTGAACAAGATTGATATGGCAGACAAGGCTCAGACTGATGTATGGCTGGAAAAAATCAAGCACAGCGGTCTGCCTGTGTGCAAGATTGACTGTGCTACCGGTAAGGGCGTCAAGCAGCTTATCAGTGCAGTTCAGCTGGCTGCGAAGCCGGTGATTGATAAATGGCTGAAGAAGGGCGTGCGCAACCGTCCCGTCCGCGTTATGATTGTAGGTATTCCGAACGTCGGCAAGTCTACCCTGATTAACCGCCTCGTAGGCAAGAACAAGGTAATGGCTGCCGATAAGCCGGGTGTAACACGCGGACAGCAGTGGGTAACGATTGCCAAGGGCTTAGAGCTTTTGGATACGCCGGGTGTACTCTGGCCTAAGTTTGATGACCCGTCGGTGGGCTTTGCGCTTGCCGTTACCGGTGCCATCAAGGAGGATGTATTCGATAGGGAGCAGGCCGTAGAGCTGCTGCTTGATCTGTTGATACGCAAATATCCTCAGGATTTGCAAAATAAATATGCAGTAAGCCTCGAGCAGGGTGATGATGTCAACGCCGTTATGGCGAAGATTGCCGTTGCCAGAGGTTGTCTGAAGTCTGGTGGACAGCTTGACATCGATAAGGTGGTTCAGCTTGTACTCAGAGATTTCCGAGCAGGACGTTTAGGGCGGTTTACAATCGACGAGCCTTGATTTGTCGTGCCATAAAAACCGCCGCAGGGCGGTTTTTCTTTATGCAAAAATAAATGTTAAGGGGGATACAGAAGATGAATATTACCGAAATCAAGGAGCTGCTGGCAGGAGCACCGACGGCGGAGCAGCTGGCGACATTGGCAGCAGACGAGCGCAAGGGAGTACAGAAGCTGCTGGCAGCATACAACAAGCGTCTGGAGAAGGCGGCGGCGGAGAAGGAGCGCTTCACGGCGATGCTGAAATTGGAACGCGAGCTGTATGACGAGGGCTGCGAGCTGATTGCCGGCGTAGATGAGGCAGGACGCGGACCTTTGGCAGGACCGCTGGTTATCGCTGCCGTTATTCTGCCCAAGGATGTGTTTATCAGCGGACTGAACGATTCCAAGCAGCTTTCCGCTGCTAAGCGCGATATGCTGTATAACGAGGTTATGGCCAAGGCGCTGGATATCGAGGTGAACATCGTCAGCGTCAGCAATATTGATGAGCTGAATATTTACTACGCTACACAGCAGGGCATGGCGCAGGTGCTGGAAAACCTGCACTGCCGTCCGCAGGCAGCGCTGATTGACGCTATGCCGGTGAAGGTTCCAGGTATGAAGATTGAATCCGTGGTGCACGGTGATGCGCTGAGCGCTTCTATTGCCGCTGCTTCGATTATTGCGAAGGTAACCCGTGACCGCATCATGGAGCGCCTTGATCTTGTTTATCCTGCCTACGGTTTTGCGCATAACAAGGGCTATGGCAGCGGCGCGCATATGCAGGCTGTGAGCGAGCTGGGAGCCACACGCTGGCACCGCCGCAGCTTTGAGCCTGTGAAGAGCATGCAGCTGCCGCCGGTGGCTGCTGAGGAAAATATCCTCTATGCTCCGCAGACGGATAACTATGAGTACCCCGTCGAGGAGTAGTCTTGGGAAATACGGCGAAGATTTTGCCTGCCGCTATCTGCAAAATATGGGTTATAAACTGTTAGCCCGCAACTTTCGCTGTCACCGTTATGGTGAGATTGATCTTATTGTTGAAAAAAGTGGCTGTATCAGCTTCATAGAGGTCAAGACACGTGCTTCTACCCGGTTCGGCAGACCGATAGAGGCCGTGACACCGGCAAAGCAAAGAAAAATTCATCGTTGCGCTGAATATTATCTCCAATGCAGAGGTCTGCTGGAGCAGCCGCCGGTGCTTTCCTTTGATGTAGTAGAAATTATCATTGAAAGCACTGCGGCTATCAGCATCAGGCATTGGCCGCACTGCTTTTAAAAGAAACGGAGTGTTGATAATGTTTGCACAGATTCTTGGCGAAACAACTTGTGGTATTGATGGTGTACAGATTTTGGTTGAGGTGGACGTGAGCAACGGCTTACCCAGCTTTGATCTTGTGGGACTGCCGGCGATGGCTGTGCGTGAGTCCAAGGAGCGCGTGAAGGCGGCGCTGCGTAATTCCGATTATCCCTTCCCAATGACGCGCATTACGGTCAATCTGGCGCCCGCAGATTTGCGTAAGGAAGGCAGCGGCCTTGACTTGCCGATTGCCATAGGCCTGATGACCTGCGGCAGAATTCTGGAGCCGGAAAAGCTGGAGAACAAGGTTTTCATCGGCGAGCTGTCGCTGGACGGCAGAATCCGCAAGGTTTCCGGCGTGCTTTCCATGATTATGGATGCCAAGAAGTGCGGGGCGCAGGAGGTGTATATTCCGCAGGCCAATGCTGCCGAGGGCAAGCTGATTCATGGTATTGATGTGTATACGGTGGCAACCTTAAAGGAGCTGGTGGAGCACCTGAAGGGGAAGAACACGCTGACGCCGCTGCCGAAGGAAAATATTCTGCAGAACAATAACAGGATTTATCATGTGGATTTTGCTGACGTCAAAGGCCAGCTTGTAGCACGCAGAGCGTTGGAGATTGCTGCCGCCGGCGGTCACAGTATCCTGATGGTGGGTTCTCCTGGCTGCGGGAAAACGATGCTGGCACGCCGTTTGGTGACGATTCTGCCGCCGATGACGGAGGCCGAGGCGCTGGAGGTTACTAAGATTTACAGCATCGTGGGACTTTTGCCGCAGGCCGACAGTGTCATGCTGGAGCGTCCGTTCCGCAGTCCACATCACAGCATCAGCGGCAGCGCCTTGCTTGGCGGCGGCAGTACACCACGCCCGGGAGAGGTGACGCTGGCGCACAACGGCGTACTCTTTTTGGACGAGCTGCCGGAGTTTGAACGTTCTACGCTGGAGATGCTGCGTCAGCCGCTGGAGGATGGCGAGGTGAGCATTTCGCGCGTCAGGGCGGCAATGACCTTCCCGAGCAAGTTTATTTTATGCGCTGCTCAAAATCCTTGCCCCTGTGGGTTCCTCGGTGATTCGGTGCACCGCTGTTCATGTAAACAATCGGAAATTGACAGCTATAAACGTAAGATTTCCGGTCCGCTGATGGACAGAATCGATATGCAGATAAATCTGAGCAGGGTGGAGTTCAGCGAGCTGAAAACGAAGGAAAAGGGCGAATCTTCGGCTGCCATCCGCGAACGCGTGGTGAAGGCGCGACTGCTGCAGCAGGAGCGCTTGGAAGCCTTGGGGATGCACTGCAATGCGCAGATGGGCCGGAGCGAGGTTGTTAAATATTGCCAGCTGGACGCGGCGGCGCAGAATGTTATGGAGCGTTACTTTAATATGCTCAACCTCAGCGCCCGCAGCCATGACCGTATCCTTAAGGTGGCACGCACGATTGCGGACCTTGCGGGCAGCGAGAACATTGAGGCGGTGCATCTGGCGGAGGCCATTCAGCTGCGCACCAGCGTGCGGCCGTAAGGAGCAGGATTCGAAGCAGGTAAGCTTAACGCTCTGCGTATTACTGACGGTAGTACGCAGAGCGTTTTTTGTTACAAATCTGTAAACAGCTTTACAAAAGTTTCCCAAAATAAAAAAATCTGCAAGTTTTTGTACAAAGGTGTTGACGAAAGATATACGCAGTGGTAAACTAGGCACAACTTCAAAAAAACCACAAACCGTTGAGACGGAGATCAAGTCAGCAGATGCGCTTACAGAGAGTTCGGGCAGGTGGGAGCCGGATAGAGATGCAGGCTGATAAATGGACCGTTGAGGGTGCTGTCAAATCGCTTCGGCGAGAGTATTCGGCAACGCAACACCGGCGTTAAAGGTGAGGAGTGTGATGGCACTCTGCGAGAGCGCGTCGCGATAGCGACGAAATAAGGTGGTACCGCAGGTATAAGTATTTACAGCCTGTCCTTGGAATTGCTTAGAAAAGCTAAGCAGCTTCAGGACAGGCTTTTTTGTATAACAAATCTGTGATAGGCCTTCTCGTAGAATGTTAAAGCTTTAAACTATGGGAGGAATTAAAAATGATTAAAGAAGCAATTGTAAAAATCGTCGGCAAAGAGGATTTAACCTATAACGAAGCATATGACGTAATCAACGAGATTATGAGCGGTGAAACAAGTGCAACGCAGAATGCAGCCTTTCTGGCAGCGCTTTCTACCAAGAGCACTACGGCGGAAACTACCGATGAAATCGCCGGCTGCGCCACTGCGATGCGTGACCACGCACTGAAATGCGAAACGGGCATGGACATCTTTGAGATCGTCGGTACCGGCGGCGACGGCTCCAACAGCTTCAACATCTCCACAACCTCCGCTCTGGTTGCTGCGGCAGGCGGCATGAAGGTTGCTAAGCACGGCAACCGCGCCGCTTCCTCCAAATGCGGCACTGCGGATTGCCTGGAGGCATTGGGCGTAAACATTCAGCAGGACCCGGAAAAATGCGTGGAGCTGTTAAAGGAAGTCGGCATGTGCTTCTTCTTCGCACAGAAGTATCACACTTCGATGAAATATGTAGGACCTATCCGCAAGGAGCTGGGCATCCGCACCGTATTCAACATCCTCGGACCTCTGACGAACCCCGGCAGCCCGAAGATGCAGCTCTTGGGTGTGTATGACGAGTATCTGGTTCAGCCGCTGGCGCAGGTACTGATGAACCTGGGAGTTAAGCGTGGTATGGTGGTTTACGGTCAGGACAGACTTGATGAGATTTCGCTGAGCGCACCGACTACCGTTTGCGAGTTCAAGGACGCCTGGATGAAAAATTACGTGATCAAGCCTGAGAACTTCGGCATTGAGCGCTGCACCAAGGCTGATCTTGTAGGCGGTCTGCCGGAGGAAAACGCTAAGATTACGCGCGACATTCTGGCGGGAGCGCAGGGACCGAAACGCAATGCAGTTTTGCTGAATGCCGGCGCCAGCCTGTATATCGGCGGCAAGGCCGAGAGCTTTGCGGATGGCGTGAAGCTGGCGGCAGAGCTGATTGACAGCGGCAAGGCGCTGCAGACGTTGGAAAAGCTGATTGAGCTGAGCAATAAATAAGCTGATTAAAGAGGTTAGATTATGATTTTAGATGAGATTGCGGAATATACCAAAGAGCGTGTGCGGGCGCTCAAAGCGCACAAAAGCCTTTACGCGGTGCGTGATGAGGCAGAGGGCAGACCGCAAGGCAAGGATTTCAGGGCAGCGCTTGCTGCCCCCGGCCTGAGTGTAATCGCCGAGCTGAAGAAGGCATCCCCCTCGAAGGGCGTTATTGCCCCAAATTTTACGGACATCTACCTGCGCAAGGCTGCGGAGTACGAGGCAGGCGGCGCAGCAGCCATCTCCTGCCTGACGGAGCCGCAGTTCTTCCAGGGCAGCGATGCTTACCTGCAGGCAGTACGCCAAAGAGTGGAGCTGCCGCTTCTGCGTAAGGATTTCACGCTGGATGAGTACCAGATTTACGAGGCCAAATGCATCGGTGCCGACGCGGTACTGCTCATCTGCAGCCTGCTGAGTGCAGCGCAGCTGGGTGAATACCTGGCGCAGGCGCAGGAGCTGGGGCTGAGCGCTTTGGTGGAGGCACACACCGCAGGCGAGGTGCAGCAGGCACTGGCGGCGGGCGCGGAAATCATCGGCGTGAACAACCGCAATCTCAAGGATTTCAGCGTGAACCCGGTAAACAGCCTGCGCCTGAGGGATGCGATTCCCGCAAGCAAGATTTTTGTAGCGGAAAGCGGTATCAAGTGCGCAGCCGATACGCAGGCGCTGAAGCAGGCAGGCGTGCAGGCGGTGCTGGTGGGCGAAGCGTTGATGCGCAGCGCGGATGCGGCGGCAATGCTGAAGGAGATGCGTGATGCGTAAGGTAAAGGTTAAAATCTGCGGCTTGAAGCGTGCGCAGGATATAGAGTGTGTCAACAAGCTGCTGCCCGATTATATAGGCTTCGTTTTTGCCAAGACCAAACGCGAGGTGACGGAGCAGCAGGCAGCACAGCTGAAGGCAATGCTTAACCCGCAGATTAAGGCAGTCGGCGTTTTCGTCAATGCCGAGATAGATTTGATTGTACGCCTGGCAGCAAGCAGGACGATAGACATCATCCAGCTGCACGGTGACGAGGATGCGGCCTACTGCGAAAGGCTGCGACTGCAGACGGAACTGCCGATTATCAAAGCAGTCCGCGTGAAGGACGCAGGCTCCTTTGAAAATCTGCAAGCCTATCCCTGCGATTACCTGCTCTTTGATACCTATACCAAGGGGCAGTACGGCGGCACCGGTAAGCGTTTTGATTTATCGCTGGTGGCAGATGAAAAAATCAATAAGCCGTATCTTATAGCAGGCGGTCTTGAGGCGGCGAATGTTGCAGATGTATTGAAAAACAGTAACGCCTTTGCCGTAGATGTAAGCGGTGGCGTAGAAACAGAAGGGTTGAAGGACCCGGAAAAAATTGCCGCATTTATAGCGGAGGTAAGGGGAGATAACGATGACAAAAGGTAGATATGGTATTCACGGCGGTCAATATATGCCGGAAACTTTGATGAACGCAGTGCTGGAATTAGAGGCTGCATATGAAAAATTTAAAAACGATCCCGAATTCAAGGCTGAGCTGGCGCGTTTGTACCGCGAATATGCCAACAGACCGTCCCTCCTGTATTACGCAGAGAAGATGACCAAGGATTTGGGTGGCTGCAAGATTTACCTGAAGCGTGAGGATCTGAACCACACCGGCGCCCACAAAATCAACAACGTTCTGGGACAGATTCTGCTGGCGCAGAAGATGGGCAAAAAGCGTGTTATTGCCGAAACAGGCGCAGGTCAGCACGGCGTTGCGACTGCTACCGCAGCGGCGCTGATGAACATGGAATGCGTTGTTTACATGGGCAAGGAGGACTGCGAGCGTCAGGCGCTCAACGTGTTCCGCATGGAGCTTCTGGGTGCGAAGGTTGTGCCCGTAAGCAGCGGCACCGGTACCCTGAAGGACGCAGTAAACGAAGCGCTGCGCGTATGGACCGAACGCGTTGAGGATACCTACTATGTTCTGGGCAGCGTTATGGGCCCGCACCCGTATCCGGAAATCGTGCGCGACTTCCAGAAGATTATAGGCGAGGAAATCAAAGCGCAGATGCTGGAAAAGGAAGGACGCCTGCCTGATGTGCTGGTGGCTTGCGTGGGCGGCGGCTCCAATGCTATGGGTATGTTCTATGACTTCATCGAGGACAAGGACGTGCGCTTAATTGGCGTAGAGGCTGCAGGCCTGGGCGTAGATAATCCCAAGAACGCCGCAACCATGGCAAACGGCAAGCTGGGCATCTTCCATGGCATGAAGAGCTACTTCCTGCAGGATGAATACGGCCAGATTGCTCCGGTTTATTCCATCTCCGCCGGTCTTGATTACCCCGGCATCGGCCCCGAGCATGCTTATCTGCACGACATCGGCCGTGCGGAATACGTTCCTGCTACCGATAAGGAAGCAGTTGACGCCTTCAACTATCTTTCCAAAACAGAAGGCATTATCCCCGCAATCGAAAGTGCGCATGCCGTAGCCTACGCTATGAAGCTGGCACCGACTCTGCCGAAGGACAAGATTATGGTTATAAATATTTCCGGCCGCGGTGATAAGGACGTTGCCGCAATCGCACGTTATATGGGAGTTGATTTACATGAATAGAATACAAAAGGCATTTGACGAAAAGAAAAAGGTATTTATCGGCTTTGTGACCGCTGGCGATCCCAATCTTGCTACAACCAAGGAGCTGGTGAGAGCCATGATTAAGGGCGGTGCAGGCTTAATTGAGTTCGGCATTCCCTTCTCCGACCCCGTGGCTGAGGGCGAGATTATCCAAAAAGCGGATATGCGTGCGTTGGCTGCAGGCACTACTACCGATAAAATTTTTGATCTCGTAGCGGAGCTTCGCGAGGAAACACAGGTACCGCTGGTATTTTTGACCTACGCTAATCCGATTTATGCCTACGGTGCGGAAAAATTCTTTACCCGCTGCGAAGAAACAGGTGTAGACGGCGTTATCATACCGGATATACCGTACGAGGAGCGCGAGGAGATGCGTCCGTTCAGCGAACCGCATCACGTTGCTCTGGTGCCGCTGATTGCGCCAACCTCCAAGGACCGCATCCAGAAAATCGCCGCTGTTGCCCAAGGCTATGTATATGTAGTTTCTTCCTTAGGCGTTACCGGCGTGCGCAGCAACATCACTACCGATATCGACGGCATTGTGGCAGAGGTGCGCAAGGCTACCGATATACCGGTGGCTGTAGGCTTCGGTATCGCTGCTCCCGAGCAGGCTTATAAAATGGCTAAGGCCAGCGACGGCGCTATTGTAGGCAGTGCGATTGAAAAAATCGTGGCACAATACGGCGAGGCTTCTCCCGAGCACGTTTACGAATACGTCAAGAGTATGTCCGAAGCGGTTGCCAAGGCAGCTGCAGAGGCTTGATTACAAAAGTGTGGGAACAAAAAAACTCCGTTCCTTACTGCACAGGCAGCAGGGAGCGGAGTTTTTCGGTTTAAATTATTGCAGCGGCATTGGCTCAGTGCCACCGTTTACTGCGTCCGGCTGTTCAAAAATGAAGGCAGGGGACGGATAGTAGAATTTGCAGTGCTGGAAGTTGATAACCTCGGTGGAGAAGCGTTTCAGCAGAGCATAGGAAGCACGCTCTTCGAAATCAATCAGGTTGTCCTTGTTGATATCAGCGTCTTTTACGATTACCAGCAGATAAGCCGGTACTTCCGGTGCATCCTCGGGAACCTGGCTGCGGTCGAGAGGGATGTTCGGAATAATTTCCAGATCACCGATAGGCTGTTGGTTTTCATTGTACAGCATAGCATGATAAACATTTTCGTACAGGGTACGAGCGAGTCTTAAAGAATAAGCTCCGGAACTCATATTATTCACTCCTTAAAAAGATGTTTTTGATGACTCTCGCTTTATCAAAAAAAGCAATAAACATAACGCTATTATTGTAACATAGATTACGGAAATAAGCAAAATGAATCTATAATGAAATGATTCCACAGCAATTTATGCAGAAAAGCTGTATTAATAATCAAAAAATAGCAAGAATATTTCATGGAATCTGCATTTTTATGCTGAATGTATTCTGTATACATGACATTTCTGTCGATTTTTTAGCAGGAATTTACACAATGTTGACGAATAAGAAAAATAACAATATGTTGCTGCGTGAATTTTGTTATCTTAGCACATATGTATATTAAAGGAGGGGAACTCTTATGAAAAAACTCTTGGCTTTTTTACTTGGTATCATGGTTATGGCTACTATGATTGCCGGCTGCGGCGGTGGAGATAAGAAAGATGATAAAAAACCTGCTGCTCAAAAATTCATTAACATTGCTACCGGCGGTACCTCCGGTACCTACTTCCCGTTAGGCGGTGCTCTTGCTGATATCCTGAATAAAAATATTCCGGGTACCAATGCTTCTGCACAATCTACCGGCGCTTCCGTAGCAAACGTAAACCTGCTCAGCCAAGGCAAGGTTGAAATTGCTTTTATTCAAAATGATATTGCTTACTATGCTGCCAACGGCACTGAAATGTTCAAAGGCAAACAGGTTGCCGGCCTGCAAGGTCTTGCAACTCTGTATCCGGAAACCGTACAGATTGTAACCCTGAAAAAATCCGGTATCAAATCTGTTGCTGATTTCAAAGGCAAACGCATCGCTGTAGGTGCTGCAGGCTCCGGTACCGAAGCTAACGCTCGCCAGATTATGGAAGCATATGGCATTAAATATGATGATATTAAGGTTCAATACCTGTCCTTCGGTGAAGCTGCAAGTGCTCTGAAGGACGGCAACGTTGATGCTGCCTTCGTAACCGCAGGCCATCCGACCGCTGCTATTCAGGATATCGCAACTCAGAACGACGTTGTACTGGTTCCGGTTGATGCTGACAAGGCTGACTCTCTGATCAAAAAATATCCGTTCTACACCAAGCTGGTTATCAAAGCCGGTACTTATCCGAAGCAGGATGCTGACGTTTCCGCAGTAGCAGTAAAATGCATGCTGGCAGTAACCGACAAAATGGATGCAGACACCGCTTATGCAATCGTTAAAGCTCTGTACGGCAACCTTGACCGTATGAAATCCGCTCACTCCGCAGCAAATGCTATCAGCAAAGATACTGCTAAAGACGGCATGTCCATTAAGCTGAACCCGGGTGCTGAAAAATTCTTTAACGAAAAATAAGGATTTTAAATGATGCCGAACTTCAAAGACCGGAAACCGGCGTTTGCCGGTGGCCGGTCTTTTTTCCCAGTAAAGAATTTAGTAATTATTATAAGCGTTGTTTTAATGCTTTTGGGGTGGTATAGTACGCGCCTGGTGGTGGCTATTATACCTGAGGGAGCTTCGGGAGCTGTTACTTTTGCCACAGCGGCAGGTGATGAATGGTACATCAGCCTGACGCATTCGGTGGAAAAAACTGCCTGGAATGATTATTTCAGGGTTAACGGCGCAAATAACATGACCATGACGCACACCCGCTTTTCCTCGCTGGGCTGGGGTTATCCTTATTCCGCTGCCGACGGCAAGCTGACGCAGACTGCCGACGGCAAGTTTGATATGGAGATGAACCGCCCCTATAAGGAGGTTGCCCTGCGTATATCCGAGCAGGCAATGCCGCACATTGTCCACGGCGGCGACAGCTACGATCTGATTGCTCTGTACGGGCAGGGGACTGCGGTAACGGTGAAGGCCATGTATCGATATCAGTACTGGCTGGAACGGTACTTTTAGGTTTTATTATATTAAATGAGAGGAGCTGATACCCATGTCTGAAAAAGAAAAGAAAGTAAGAGAGCTTTCAGCAGAAGAGGTATTGCAAAAATTTGACAAGGAATCAGACAAGCGTGAGCTTACAGGTGTGTGGGGTAAAATTATTTCCGCAATCTGTATTCTGTTTGCACTTTTCCAATTATATACAGCCACCTTCGGTGTGCTGGATGCGCATCTGCAGCGTGCTATTCACTTAGCCTTCGGCTTTTTATTGATTTTCCTGCTGTATCCCAGCAGACATTCCTGGTCCCGCAGCAAGATGCATCCCTTTGATGCCTTCCTGGCACTGCTCAGCGCAGGCACTGCCATGTATCTGGTTGTCAACTATCAGGAGCTGGTGCTGCGTGCCGGCATGAACACGGAAACCGACTTCATCGTCGGCCTTATCGGTACGATTATGGTATTTGAAGCAGCGCGCCGCGTAGTAGGCTGGCCGATGATTATCGTTGCCTTCTGCTTCATGCTGTATGCCTTCTTAGGCCCTTACGTTCCCGGTATTCTGGCGCATCGCGGCGTTGGCGTGCAGGAAATGTTTGACCATCTGTTCTTCACTACCGAGGGTATTTTCGGTACACCTATGGGTGTATCTTCTACCTTTATTTATCTGTTCATCCTCTTTGGTGCATATCTGGAAACCACCGGCCTGGGCAAATTCTTCATTGATATTGCCAACGCAATCGCAGGCTGGGCAGCAGGCGGACCGGCGAAGGTTGCCGTACTGTCCTCCGGCCTCATGGGTACTGTTTCCGGCAGCTCCGTTGGTAACGTTGCCGGCACCGGTGCTTTCACCATCCCGATGATGAAAAAACTTGGCTATCGTCCGGCTTTTGCGGGCGCTGTTGAGGCTGCTGCTTCTACCGGCGGTCAGCTGATGCCTCCTGTAATGGGCGCTGCAGCCTTCCTGATGGCAGAGTTTGTAGGCGTACCGTACTTTGATGTTGTTAAGGCTGCCGTTATCCCGGCAATGCTGTACTACATCGGCGTATGGCTGGGCGTTCACTACGAAGCTAAAAAGTTCGGCCTGAAGGGCACTCCGCGTGACCAGCTGCCGAAGTTCAAGACTTTGTTCCTCGAAAAAGGCCATCTGGCTATTCCGTTAATCGTTATCGTTTACCTGCTCGTAAGCGGTTATACTCCTATGCGTGCTGCTTTGGCAGCTATCGTGCTGACCATCGTTTGCGCCTGCCTGCGTAAATCCACCCGCATCGGCTTCAAGCAAATCGTCCAAGGCCTCATTGACGGCTCCAAGGGCGTGCTTGGCGTACTGATTGCCTGTGCAACCGCAGGTATCATCATCGGCGTTGTTACCAAAACCGGCGTAGGCCTGAAGATTGCCACTGCTCTGCTAGATTTGGCAGGCGGTAATCTGCTGCCGGCAATGTTCTTCACCATGATCACTTCGCTGATTCTTGGCATGGGCGTGCCGACAACTGCTAACTATGTAATTACATCTACCATTGCAGCACCTGCTCTGGTGCAGATGAATGTACCGGTGCTGGCAGCGCATATGTTCGCGTTCTACTTCGGTATCGTTGCTGACGTTACACCGCCTGTTGCCTTGGCTGCTTATGCCGGCGCAGGTATTGCCGGTGCTAACCCGATGCGTACCGGCGTTATCGCTGCTAAGCTGGCGATTGCAGCGTTCATCGTTCCGTACATCTTCGTGCTGGCACCTGAGCTGCTGATGATCAACGCAACTCCGTTAACCATCTGCTACAGCGCCTTCACCGCGATTGTCGGTATGTGGGGTGCTTCCATGGCGATGATCGGCTTCTGCAACAATCTGCTGAACATTCCGCAGCGTATTCTGTTCCTCGTTGGCGGTATCTGCATGATTATCCCAGGCGTATTTACCGACGGTATCGGTGTTGCGCTTGTTGCCGTTGCCTATGTATGGCAGCGCATGAACAAGGTTAAGGGTGCGATTCAGCAAGATGGGGAAGACCTGTAAGCCGAAAATTTCATAGCAAGTTTCATAGTCCTGCGTGCATTTAAGATGCTGCGCAGGACTTTTTTTGCTTATTATTATACTAATGGCCTTTTAGTTTTGCTTTAGGATAGGCAGCTTGCCGGTCTGCTTCCGCTCCTGCGGGGGATGCTTGCCATAAATCATTACATATAATGAAGAAAACCCTCAGACTTTTATGTCCGGGGGCTTTTGTTTTCTATAAAGATGGGCTGCCGTACCTTGTGTACGACAGCCCCTGTGCCATATGATTAGTCTTTAGTATATTTTTGCTTGT